>Ga0182030_10000980_pt1 | contig 57194 bp, 52 predicted proteins | sample 812S3MmetaG_FD_121299 | JGI IMG/M metagenome (GOLD analysis project Ga0182030, IMG submission 121299) | Permafrost microbial communities from Stordalen Mire, Sweden - 812S3M metaG (Illumina Assembly) | ecosystem: Environmental > Terrestrial > Soil > Wetlands > Permafrost | place: Sweden... | reverse complement strand
TCTGGCGATCGCCCGGGTCACGACGCTCGCCGATGCGGTCGATGTCGAGTTCGAAATCAAACTCACCGCGCGTTGATCGAGTGCCCCCCGCGCGTAGATCGGGTGCCCCCCGCGCGTCGATCGGGTGCGGTCAATGCGTCGATCGGGTGCGGTCAATGCGTCGATCGGGTGCGCTCAATGCGTCGATCGGGTGCGCTCAATGCGTCGATCGGGTGCGCTCAATGCGTCGATCGGGTGCGCTCAATGCGCCCCGGGTTGTCGTTTGGGCCGACGCACGACTCGCACTGTTCCGCTGCTTCCACCGCCGCAGAAGAATCGGTCCTTGCCGTTGGATTCGAGCCCCGACACGCCGCTTCCGGCGGGCATCTCGATCCGCTCGAGCACCTTTCCCGTCTCGGGATCGACTCGTCTGAGATCACTTTCATTGCCTTCCCAGGTGCCATGCCAGAGCTCGCCCTCGGTCCAGGTGACCCCGGTGACGAAGCGATTCGACTCGATCGTGCGAACCAAGGCGCCGGTTTCGGCATCGATCTGATGGATTTTGCGCTCGCGAGCATGCCCCACCCAGAGAGACCCTTCCGCCCAGGCAAGACCTGAATCCCCGCCGGCGCCGGGTGCCGGAATCGAGCCGAGCACCTGACCGGTTTCAGGGTCGATCTTCTGGATGCGGTCCTCGGCGATCTGATACAGGTGCTTGCCGTCAAAAGCCGTCCCGGCGTGGGCGGGCACGTCGAGGGCACGGATCGGCTCGCCCGTAGTCGGGTCGATGGCCATCAGTTTGTCGCCCGTCGCGCACCACACCTGGCTACCGTCGTAAGTCACTCCGTTCACGCGATCGACCCCGGGGAAGGGCCCGAATTCATTGACGATGTCGGCGGATGATTTCTTCATGCGAGCGACTTTAGTCGCTCGATGCAAAAATGGGGAGTAACAACGCGGTCGTGATTCCAGGCAGGGGCGGCGCAGTCCAACGGCGCGCCGGTCCGCGGCCGACGGGCTGTACCTTGCCGGCCTTCGCCAAGGTGTCCAGTGCGCGCTGCACGCTGCGCTGACTCGCTCCCAGCGCGAGCCCCAGAGCCGAGCTGGTCCATGACTCGCCATCCGAGAGCAGCGCCAGCAAGGCGGCATGGTCCCCGTCGAATGGTTGCTCGAGCAGCACGACGCCCTTGCTCGTCGTCGTCAATGCGTAGCCCTTGGCCGTTGCATCGATGCGGGCGACGGATCGCAATGCCCGGCGAAGCCGGCCCATTTCGACGCGCAATCTCGCACGATGGGATTCGTCGGCCTGTTTGCCACGAAAGGCCCGAACCACCAGCGCACGCCTCGCCGCATCCCCAGGCCACGCCTCGGCAAGCATTCGCAGCAGCGTATACAGGACGGGGCGTCTCGACAGCGAGATCACCGCGCTCCCACGACGGACGATGTGACGGCACGCGTCGACGATCAGCGCGTCCGAGGCGAGAAATCTCTCGACCTCTTCAAGCGCGAGCGGCTGCTCTACTCCCCGCAAAATCAAGCGAGCCGCGGGGGCCCGAAGTGCGCAGGCGGCCGCTTCGATCTCCGCCACCAAGGCGTCGATCCGCCCTTCTTGCGCCGCCGATTTAGCGCGTGCCAGGGCGGCCTTGGCGGCCGTCGCTCGCACATGCCGGATTGCGATTCCGGCCCGGGTCAGCTCATATGCCGCGCGCAGCCCCGGCGTGAAGGGCGAGGGGTCGAGGCGTCGCATCAGCCGCTCCGCTTCTTCCAACCGCCCGATCAACACGAGTCGACGCACCTGCAGAAGGCGCGCGTGGGCCGAGTTCAAATGGTCCTGGTGCGCTTCCAGGATGTCCCGCGCATGTTCCAGAGGTCTTGCGGGCCAGTTCAGATCGCGCGACACCAACGCGATTTCAGCCAGCGCCACCGCACAGCGCGCGCGAGCAACCGCTTCCTTGCCGCTGAATGCCCGTGCGGCGCGCTGCAACAACGCCTTGGCTCGCTCCAAATCGCCGAGTTGCGCCATGGCGAGGCCGCGAAGCGCCAGTGCCGGCGCGTCGTTGCGCAGGGCAACGCGTCTCAGCGCCCCGAGTACGTCACCTGCGGCGAGGGCACGACCCGCGGCGGTGATCAGTGAGTCCATCGGAAGCCCGCCACACTTGTTACTCCCGCATCGCCTCGATAGTTTCTATTCTAGTCCTCGAGAACCGCCCCCCCACTCCGGACCTTGGAAGAACTGCCATGAATGGAACCCGCGCAAAGCATTGGTTGGCACTCGCCGCCGCCCCGAGCTTCGCATTCATGGCGGCGCTCACGGGTGTTCTCGGTAGCGGGGCCCATGAAACTATGTGCTCGGCGGGATCGCATTCGTCGGCGCTCTCGGGAATGGTCCCGATGTACCTGCTGATGAGCGTCTTCCATCTGGTCCCCTGGTGCAAGCTCATGTCTCGCCGGCGAAACCGCTCCCCGCGCGGACGGTCTCAATACGAAGAGTCAGTGGTAGCGCGACAGCGCACAGCATGAGGAGAGAACCATGATTAAGCCCAAAGTGATCGATACGCAGCATGACAAATTCTTTGCCGGATTGGACACGCCGCCGGTCGTGTCCCCGGAGGCGTGGGAAGCTGCACGCCAGCAGATGCTGGTGAAGGAAAAAGCGCTGACGCGCGCCCGCGACGCGCTTGCGGCCGATCGCCGGCGGATGCCTTGGATGGCTGTCGAGAAAGCGTATGCATTCGAGGGCCCCCAAGGCAAAGTCAGCCTCATCGACCTGTTCGAGGGCCGTCGACAGTTGATCGTGTATCGCGCTTTCTTCGAGCCAGGCGTGTTCGGCTGGCCTGAGCATGCCTGCCGCGGCTGCTCGTTGGGCGCCGATCAGGTTTCCCACTTGAGTCATCTGAACGTCCGTGACACGACGCTCGCCTACGCCTCTCGCGCGTCGCAGCAGGACATCGGGCGCCTGAAAGCGCGCATGGGCTGGAAAATGCCGTGGTACACCCTCACGGACAGCTTCGATTCCGACTTCGGCGTGAACGAGTGGCACGGCCACAACGCGTTCATCCGAGCCGGTGACCAGGTGTTCCGCACTTACTTCATCAACAACCGCGGCGATGAAGCGATGGGCAGCCTCTGGAGCTATCTCGATCTGACGCCGCTCGGCCGGCAGGAGATCTGGGAACAGTCGCCCGAGGGGTACCCGCAGACCGCGCCGTACAAATGGTGGAACTGGCACGACAACTACGGCGCCGCGGCCGCGCCCGATCCGACCTGGGTCAAGGTGTCCGATGTCGGGGAAGCGGCCTTCCGCAAACCCGCCGAGCACCCAAGGCCTGCGTAGCGGCACCCAAGGTTTGCGTGGCAGCGAGCTCGCTGCGCCTACTGGTCGGTCGCCACGGTAAGCATGAAACGGCGCCCCTGTTCGGGCAGCACGACCTCGAGGTTCGTCACGTGCAGTCCGCGCGCGCCCGTGAGGTTGAAGCCGTCGAGTCGCAGCGTCCAGGGGCGCGACCGCAAGGTCCAGTGATAGCGGACCCCCGCGGCCAGGGTCGATAACGCCGGCAGATAAATGCCGTCATCGGAGGTCGAGACGCGGGACGAAAGGCGATTCCATTGTATGGATGCTGCCCATGGCCCCCAACGCGGCGGCGCGTAGTCCACATTGGCGGTCAGCGTCAGCGGCACGGGCCCCAGGGGCACATCCCCGGTCGCCCCCGGCTCCGGCAGGAGCCGGGTCACGCGCGGCTGCAAATGCACTGCGCCGGAGAGCAGCGTGAGCCCCGCATCGCTGTACGACAGCGACGTCTCGAGACCGCGGTATTCAAGCCGCCCCAGCTGCGTGTATATATTCTCGGCATCGACGTTGAAGTACGGCTTGCGGATGTCGAACCCCCCGACAATCAGAGCGAATCGCTCCGCGGGCGTCCATCGCAGTCCGCCGTCGACCTGGCTGCTGCGCGTCGCTGGCGGCGGCTCGTTGCGATTGTTCGCAGAGACGGGGGCGAGCGCCGAGTCTTCGAGACCTTGCACGAAGCTGCTGTAGAGAAGCAGCGTACGCGCCGCATCGATCGTGAGCCGCATATTCACCAGCCGCGGAGTCGTGCGGTCCTCATCGGGACCCGTGTCCGGCACCCAGACGCTGCGGTGGTAGTGGTCATCCAGCACTCCGACGGCGAATGACCCCACACCCTGCCAGCGCTCCTCGAGCGTGAGTCCGAGATCGAGCTGTCGGGTACGGTCCCGACTCACCGGTCCGAATGCCAACGCCGGCTGGGCGAAGCGCGCCTGGCTGGTCAGGTCGATGGTGCCGAGGTCCGTGATCGAATCGCCGCCAAAATCCCGATTGACCGCGCGGCCGCGGACGGCTAGTTGCAGCACTTGCCGGTGCGCGCCCTCCGAGAATGAGCGCGCGAGGCGCAATTCCCCCGACGTCGACTCGGCCATGAATGGTGGCACGACATCCATGACCGAATCGGCGGTGCGAGGGGTCAACAAGGTCACATAGGGCTGGTAACCGAAGGGATCGCGCTCGAGAGAATGGAATAGACCCGCCGCGAGCGTCCAACGATCTGCCCCGAGATTGCTTTTCACGATGGCGCCATAGGTGGTTTGGTGCCATCCCCAGCTCGTCCAATCCTGGGCACCCAAGTCTTGGGTTCGAAACAGCGGCAGAGGGAGGCTGCCGTCGGTGTAAACCACCGGTACGATCTGGCGTGCTCCGCCCGTGACGTAGGACCAGAAAGGAACCACCTCGGTGCCGGCCGTCGGGCGCCAGCGCAGCGTCGTGCCGAATAACGAGGCGTGGGATTTACGGAACACATCGATGTCGAAGTTCTCCCGGTAGCCGGCGCACAGATCGACCCCCAGCGTGTGATCCACCAAGGGAAGCTGCGCCTCGAGATCCGCGGCCGCGGCATCGAACGGACCGCGGGTCAGGATGGCGCTGGCGAGTGCCTGGTCTCCCGGTGTGCGCAAACTCAAATCGGCGATACCTGTCGGCGCGGGGAAGCTGTACGACTGCGCCGCGATCCCGACCCGCATGGTCGTCTCGCGCACCATGCAGCCCCCGGTCACCCACGTCTGCTGATCGAAGTACAAGCCCTCGATCCTCAAATTCCCTGCCTGCTGCGGACTGAATCCACGCGCATCGTCCGGAGAATACAGGCCCACATTCTGAAAGCCGATCGACGTTCCAAATGCATCCTCGGCCGCCGTCATGGCATTTTCGTCGGCGCGCTGGGCGAGGCTTGCGGCGGCAAGCGCCAGCGAGGCGACCGCCGCCCAGACTCCGGAAAATTGCTTCATATCGATCAAAAGATTGGCCGGCGAGTTGTTGTTGTGTTGCTCACGTCATTCTGTGACCGCGCACCTCATTGCCGATGTTACCGCATGGCAGCTTCGCTCGAGCCGCTTCCGTCGATGTCCCCGGGCGGCGGTGATCGCGTGGCGGTGATCGCCTGGCGGCGGAGATCGCGTGGCGCCGGTGATCGTCGCGCGGTAGAGATCGTTCCAGTGCAAACCGCAAATGAGCGCCCGCCGCTCGCGTTCCTTGCCTAGAATTGCATCGTCGCTTCGGAAAATGACAGCATAGGAAACGGCTCACGATAAAACGCTCTAATGGGTGTCTGTTCAGTCTCGTGGTACTGACCCAGTTTGCAGCACCGCGGACCGTGATGCGGAAGTGCCGATCACCCAGTCCTACGTATATTGGAACGCGCGTCGTCGATGGTTCGATACACACATGAAATAAGGACACCGCGCGTGCGGTGTGGAAATCGATCGCTTGAGCCGCGTGCGGCGCCCGATGCGGCCTGACGATATCGTGGTGATCGGCGCGGGCCCCGCCGGCCTGGCGACTTCGGCGTGCCTGCGTCGGGAAGGATTGGCGCATGTGGTGCTCGAGCGCGAGCGGCGGATCGCGAGCGCCTGGTCTCGACATTACGAACGGCTGCACCTGCACACCACCAAGCACTATTCCGGCCTGCCCCTGACGCCGTGGCCGGATGCCGCGCCGCGTTACCCCGCGCGGCAACAGGTGCTCGACTACCTCGACGCCTATGCGATCGAGCACCATATCGAGCCTCGTCTCGGTGTCACGGTGCATTCCGTGGACCGAGGCGCCGACCACTTCATGGTGGCTACGAGCGCCGGTGTGATGACACCCCGCATCGTCGTCGTGGCCACGGGTTACAACGGCGTGCCCACGCTGCCGTCGTTTCCCGGCATGGCCCGCTTCGACGGGCTCGCGATTCATGCCGCCGATTACAAGAACGCCGTGCCTTATCGAGGTAAGCGCACACTGGTCGTGGGTTGCGGCAACTCCGGCGCAGAAATCGCGCTCGATTTGGCCGAGCAGGGGGTGGACGTCAGCATGGTGGTGCGCGGTCCCGTGCACGTCGTCCCGCGCGATCTGTTGGGACGTCCGACGCAGCACACCAACGTACTCCTCTCGCACCTGCCGCTGCGGCTTCGCGATGCGATCGCCGTGGGTACTCTTCGACTCGCGGTGGGAGACCTGTCGCGCTGGGGCATCGTGCGGCCGGCGGCGGGCCCGAACCGTATGATCGAACAGTTCGGGCGTGTTCCCCTGTTGGACGTGGGCACCATCGCCATGGTCAAGCGGGGGAAAATACGCGTTCTGCCTGGCGTGCAGGAAGTCCTTGCGGACGGGGTGCGATTCGCAGGCGGTGCTCAGTATCCGTTCGAGGCGCTCATTTTTGCGACCGGCTACACACCGGGTCTGGACCGGGTGATCAAAGGCTTCGGCACCATTGCCGATGCACGCGGGCGGCCAAGGCGGTTCGGCGCAGAGACCGATATCGCCGGATTGTATTTCGTCGGTTTCAAAAACCCACCCACCGGCGCCTTGCGTGAGATTGCCCTGGAGGCGCCACGGGTAGCTTCGTCGATCCGCAGCGCGGCTCGGTAACGATCAGGTGGCTGGCTCCCTGGTGACAGAATCAGCGCACCGCGAGCGTCAAGTGAACTACCTTGGAGGTTAAATATGACCGGCATGAAAGGATGCAGAAGGGCTCGCGGAGCTTGGATATGCAGTCGGCGCACCTGACCACTCGGGGTCTGGCGACGACAATCACGGTGCTGCTCCTGTCTGGCTGCATCGTGCATACGCCCAAGTATCCGATCAGCTGGAGTCCTTTGACTCCGGCGGATGGCATGGAGTGCGTAGATGTCACCGGGCGGTTCGCGAATGATGGCCGATCAGAGGGGGAGGGCGGGTTGCACCCGATTAAGCTCAGCTCACTGCTCCTGCCGGCAGGCGCCCACATGGAATCGGCCTCAGCCCTCCAGTTGACCCCCGCAGGCTCGTCCGTCATCGTCCTCGCCACCCTTTCCGATGGCAGTACTCGCGGCTTTTCCATCGAGCTGAAGGGGCGATGCACACCCACAGAGCTCGAATTCGTCGATCCGCAGGATGCCGGTGGCGTCAATCGAGAGGGCGTACTCGGCTTCTCGCACAGATCGCTCGCGTTCGCGCGCGCGGCCGACGGTTCACTGGTCGTCCGCGAATCCGAGGGAGCGGTCGGTATGCTGCTTCTCGTACCCACCGCCGGTTACGTACGCACTTGGAGCATATTCCAGAGCTACGGGCCCCCACCCTGATTCGATCAAGTGCGCCGGTCGCGGGCGCTCATCACCGCAGCGGGTGTGATGCGGCACACAGCACGCCGATCGACCTCCGGTTAACTTAACGCACGTGCGCATCTTCTCCGAGGCCCGGGTCCTGCGACCAGGAGCTGTGGTCAACCTTTACCGCGATCTTTGGCTGCAGCTGAAAGGCGAGCGCCGGGTGTTCGTGGGCGCCGTCGTGTTGCTCATCTCGGCCCAGGTCGTCCTGCTCGCCGTGCCCTACATCTCGGGCAGAGCCCTCAACGCGCTGCAACTGCTCGGCACCGATGGCTTGCGCTCCGCCGCCCTGTGGCTGTCGCTGGTCCTGGTGGTCGCCTGCGGTAGCTGGCTGTTGCACGGACCTGGCCGCATCCTCGAGCGACGCGCGGCAATCTTGATCCGCGAGCGCATGTCCGCCCTCCTGGTGACCCGCCTTTTCGAGCTGCCCTTGAGCTGGCATGACGAGCATCACTCCGGTGCCACGGCCCACCGCGTGCAGCAAAGCTCCCAGGCGCTGGCCGCCTTCGCCCAAAGCCAGTACATCTACCTCAACAGCGCCGTCCGTCTCCTGGGTCCGCTGGTCGCGCTGACTTTTGTGCAGCCCATCGTCGGTTTCGCCGCCATCTGCGGATTCGCGCTGATCATCAGCTCAGTATTCGGATTCGACCGCGCCATGCTCAAGCTCGCGAATCAGGAAAACGATGCCGAGCGCCGCTACGCAGCGACCCTGGTCGACACCCTCGGCAACACCGGCACCGTCTACGCCCTGCGCCAGGCGCGCAGCGTTGCCGCACGGTTGCAGCACCGGTTGCTCGCCGTGTTCGTACCGCTACGCCGTGCGATCGTGTTGAATGAGATGAAATGGCTCACCGTGGATCTGTCCACTCGGGTGCTCAATTGTTGTCTCGTCGCGCTCTTCGTCTGGCTCGCCACCCGCGCCGCGGCCGCCACCGACGCCGCGGCCGCCACCCGCGCCGCGGCCGCCCCCGACGCCGCGGCCGCCACCCACGCCGCGGCCGCGGGCAAAGCCTTGCTCCTCGGCAGCCTGTACATGGTCTGGGAGTACGCTCAGCAAGCCGCCGGCGTGATCGCCTCCATCGCCTCGCATTTCCAGACGTTCGCCCGTCAGCACGCCGACTACGCGAGTGCCGACCTGATTCGTAACAGCCTGCCGCACCCAGCGCCTGCGCCGTCGACCAAATCAACCTCCGCCGATCGACCCTGGCAGCGGATGTCGGTCCGCGACCTGACCTTCCATCATTCCAGTCGCCGCACCGCCCCCGCCCTCGAGCACCTCTGCTTCACCCTCGAGCGAGGCAAGCGTTATGCGCTCATCGGTGCCAGCGGTTCCGGCAAAAGCACTTTGATGCGGGTGCTGGCGGGCCTGTATGCCGCGGAGCGGATCGCGATCACCCTCGATGACGGTCCGACTCGCGTCTCATCCGCGGAAACCGCGCAGTGGCTGCGCAGGGGCGCGACGCTCATCCCGCAAGACGCCGAAGTCTACGAGGGCACCCTGGGGGAGAACCTCGCTCTCTGCGAATCGGTGCAAGGGCCGCCCCCGCCTGCGGCCTTGGCGGGAGCGCTCGAGGTCTCCTGCGCTTCCGATTTCATACACCCGTCACCCGCAGGTCTCGAGGCGGCGGTGCATGAGCGCGCCGCCAACTGGTCCGGCGGCCAGCGCGGCCGCATCGCGCTAGCGCGCGGCATTCTCGCCGCCTGCGGCAGCGACATCGTTCTACTGGACGAACCCACTGCAAGCCTCGATCCCGCCACCGAGGCACGTGTGTACACCAACCTGTTTGCCGCCTTCGATGACGCCTGCCTGGTCTCTTCGGTGCACCGGCTGAGCCTTCTCGGCCGATTCGATCAGGTGTTGGTGATGCAGGAAGGGCGCCTCGTGGCGCAAGGATCGCCGGACGAGCTCGCATTGACGTGCCCCGAGTTCCAGCGGCTCACCAGCCGGCAGCACCCGCCAAGCGACACGGGCGCCACCGGACAATTTCAAGCCGGTGAAGCAAACGTCGCGTGAGCTGCTTGGCGGGGCGCTCGCAACCCGCTTGCTAGAGTGAATTCAAAAACGCCGCGAGCTGCCGCTTCTGCTCGTCGGTCAAGTTCATTTGAAAGCGCAGGTTGTAGAAATTCACGAGCTCGTTGAGATCCGCGGCAGCGCCGTTGTGAAAGTAGGGCGCGCGGGCCGCCAGTCCGCGCAGGATCGGCCCCTTGCCCCGGTTGAAGTCGCTGCATTGCCCCGTGATGAGCGCCTTGCCCGGATCGGTGGTGTAGAACGATACCGGTTCGCTCGAATTGAACGGATTGGGGCAGCCCGTGATCTCATAAACCGGCAGGTCGGGCATCGAAAGTTGGGCGAGCCCCGCGGCGATATTCGCATCCGTTTCCGCGCCGGGCAACACACTATGACCGGTGCCGATGTCGAGCGGCAAAGGAAAGGAGTGATTCCCGGTGTTCGGCGTATCGTGGCACGTGGTGCAGGTACCGGTCAGCACGCTCGGGCTGCCGAGGGCGGCATTGTCGTTCAGACCCCGGACGTTCGAGATCTGGACCGGCGCGCTGTCGAACAGCGTTTCGCCCGCCGCGATGTCGCGCCGCGCTTGTTCACGGCGCCACTCGTCCCGATCGGCCTCCGGGCGAGCGTCTGCCCAGGCGGAGAACAGCTGCATCGCATTGGGATCGAAGGCCATCCCGTGAGGATCCGCGCCGAGCGAGTCATTGATGCCCGGGTAGTACGCGGTGGACAGAACTTTGGCGAGATATCCGGGACCCCCGTATGCGCCGTCGGCGTGCAAGTGCCCTGCGGCGGCGTCATAGCTCTGTGCGGTGTACAGACCGAGTTCGAATTGAGTGATGTCGGTGAGCTGTGCGGCGGTGGGCGCCTGCGCGCCCTGAGCGTGGATGGCGATGGCGTCGATCGCCTGCTGGGTCAGGTCCTCGGCAAGATTGAGGGGAAAGGTCGCGCCCACGTTCAAGGGTTCCACGGTTTCGCGGCCGTCGAACATGATGGTGCTCAAGAAGCCTAGATTCGTCGTCGGCAGCGGCCGCCGATATACCGATATGATGGGCTGTCCATCGGTCGGATCGGTGGTGATGGCGCAGCCATAGGGATCGCGCACCACCGAAATCTGGAAGTGCGGCTGAGCGGGCAGCTTCAAGAAGATGCGGATCAGCCCGTGCTGCAACAGCAGACTGTGGTCGGCCGCGCTGCCTTGCTGTGCATTCGGGCAGTTGGCGCCATCGACCGGTGCGAACAGGGGATCGCGGCCATGGGTCTCCATGAAGCGGCGCTGGATACCGCTTGCACTGATGCTCATCGCCTCACTCGCCACATGACAGGTGGCGCAGCTGCGCCCATTGGTGCCGAGGCTTTGGAAGAAGGCGCCTTGATTGTCGACGGGTCCATTGACGCTCAGGGTGGTGATCACGCCGCTGGCATCGGGGAATGATTGCCTCCCGAAGGCACTGCCGGTGGAATCAGCAGTTTGCGCCGCCGCAGCGCCGGCGGCCAAGCCTGCGCACACCACGAGCATTGAACATATTCCGTAAGCGGTCGCGGTTGCCATGATGATCTTCTCGTTATGGGGAAAGTCCCTAATCCCCATATCGAAGAAGGCCGCGAAAAGACGACACGCGCGAGCGAAAAAACTCCGCCGGAACGCAGGCCGCGCTCAGGAGCTGCCGGCGTTGATGTGCTGGTAAAGGAGCAGGCGCACCTTTTGCCAGTCGCGCTGCACGGTGCGCTCCGAAATTCCACGCAGCTTGGCGATGTCGGCGAAGGAGAATCCGCAGAAGTATTTCAAATCGACCAGCTCGGCGAGCGCGGGGTCGTGCTGCGCGAGTTCGTCGAGCGCTCCGGACAATTGCATCAACGAGTTATCGTCGCTCAGCTCCTCGCCGATTTGGGTATTCAGTTCCACGATCTTGAACTCCGAGCCGCGCTTGACAGCCTGATGGCGTCGGGAGAAATCGATGAGTACACCGCGCATGGCGCGGGCGACGTATCCTAAGCACTTGCCCTGATCGGCAAAGTGCACGCCGTCGCGGCCGGCAAGATTCAGATAGGCCTCATGGACGAGAGTGGTCGGACTCACCCCGGCCGACGGGAAGCGGCGCAGCTCCCGGTCGGCGAGTCGGCGCAGATCCGCATAGAGCGAGGCAAACAGCTTCGCGTTGGCACTCTGATCTCCCGAGGTGCCGGCCTCTGCCACTGTGTTCGGCGCGTCTTCGGACATATTGTGCCGCCCCGCCCCCGGTAATGCGGGCAATCGATTGTGCCGAATTGCGCTCGAACGGGCAACGCGCGAGGCAGCAACGAGCCGCCAGGCTGTCGGGTTCCGCTCCCGGAATGCGATCTATAGAGCGACAGCCACCAACGGGATTCGGACATGGGAATCGTCTCGGTCTTTTATGCCGCCTTCGGCTACCTTGCGCTGCTGACGGCGATCCTGTGGGGCATGCTGTTCGTCGGGGACGGGGCCCAAGGCTCCCTCATGGATGCGCCAGCCACCGCCTCGCCGCTCGAGGCGATCCTCGTCGATCTCGGTGGGCTGTTGTTGCTGGCGTTCCTGCATCGAGGGGTGGGCCGCGGAATGTTGCGGCACATCACCCGGTCCTCGATCCCGCCCGGCCTCGCGCGCGGGACTCGAGCATGGGCGGCCGCGTTGGCGCTCGTCTCGATTTATGGCGGTTGGCGATCCGTGCCGCTCATTTTTTGGCAGGCGGGCGGCTCCCTGCAATGGGCGTTCTCCGGGCTCTTCTATGTCGCATGGACGTTGATTCTGATCGGCGCCTTCCTGCCGCGTCATGCCTCCGGAAAGACGACGCTGATGGACGCGTTTAATCAGCCGCTCTATGGCGGGATCCTCCTAGCGATGTGGACCACGTCGGTGATGAGCGTCGGACATCTGTTGCTCGCGGCGACGGTCACGGTGTATCTGTTGTTCGACGGCATTTCGGCGGTGCGCGCCGCCCGTGCCGGGCGGCAGCCGACCCACGCCACGTCATTGCAAGGCAAGCGCGTCGCGGGTCAGCGCATGATCCGGCCCGAGGGATGCCGCGAGTGATACGGCCGCCTGATGGGCGGCAGCCTGCGCGCCAGGCGCATCGTCGAGTGCCTTTCTGGCCTTGGCCAGCAAGAGCGATGCCTCGCCCACGTCGGCGCTCGCGCGGGGATCGCGCGCCTTGCGTAAATCTTCTTTGAGCGCCTCCTGAGCAAAACGGCTCGCATCCTCGAACCGTCCTCGCGCGAGCGCAGCTTTGGCGGAATCCAGCAAGGCGTTGGCGAGCAGGAACCCCAGGTCTTTCAAATTCGCGCGTATGACCGCCACGACCGATTGGAACGCCTGCTCGGCCTCGAGATCGTGATGCTCGGCGAGCACCGGACAGCGCGACGCGCTCCGGTCGAACTACGCGCGCACCCTTTCCCGAGCGCGAGGACGCTTGGCCGTCGCGGCGGTTTGCTGAGCCGGGAGGGTGGGGATGGGATTGCGCAGCGGGATGATGGTCTCGAGCAGCACCGAGGTGCTCGAATCCGCCACCACCGTCAGGCGCTGCAGGATTTCCGCAAGCTCTCCCACCGAGCGCGCCACCACGCGCGCCACCATACAGTCGTCTCCGGTGACGCTATGCATCTCGATCACCTGCGGGATGGCGCGGGCCGTCTCGCCCAAGGCGTGTTTATGGGAAGGCTTCGCCCGCAGCCTCACGAAGGCGCTGATGTTGAAGCCGAGACGGGCGTGATCCATGCACAGCATTGCGCCGCGTACGATGCCGCGAGCTTCGAGCCGGCGCATACGATCGGCAATCGTCGGCTGCGATACGCCCAATTCGCGCGCGATCTCCGCGTACGGCCGACGAGGATCCGAATCTAAGATTGCAAGGATCTTCAGGTCGAGTGTATCCATTTCGAAACTCCCCATGCGCTGTCGGCTTTAACCCCAAGCGTAAAGCGCCTCTCCATCTTATTCAAGATAAGGTCTATTTCGTGCATCGCCGGTATCATTCGTCCCCTGTGAAATTCCCTGCGAGCCATCGAGTATCGCGTCATGCCTTCAACTGTCGACCCTACGCCCACGTCCCGCCCCTCCGCCTGGCTCATCGCCGGCTGTTTGCTGTCCGTTTACGTCATCTGGGGCACTACGTACTTCGCGATCAAGGTCGGTGTCCAGGGTGCGCCGCCGTTCTTCCTGATTGGCACGCGCTTCGTCGTCGCCGGCGGCGTGCTGATGCTTTGGCAAACGCTGCATCGGCGCAAGACGCCGACGCTCAAACAATGGCGAAATGCCGCGCTGCTCGGATTTTTGCTGCTGGTGGTGGGAAACGGTGGGGTCGCGGTGGCCGAACGCTGGGTGAGCTCCGGTGCCACGGTGGCGCTCATCAGCGTCATGCCGCTCGCCACTGCGCTGTGGTCCGGGGCCTTTGGTCACTGGCCCAAACGCCTCGAATGGATCGCCATTGCGATCGGAGCCCTCGGCGCCGTCGTGATGCTGTTGGGGCGGGATCTGCAGGGGAGCCTCCTCGGCACGGCTATTATTCTCTGCGGCACGACGTGCTGGTCCTTAGGCACGGTGCTCTCGCGGCGCCTCGATGTTCCGCACGGACCAACCGGGTTCGGAGCCGAAATGCTCTCCGCGGGAGTCATGGCGCTCGTCCTGAGCGCACTACTTGGCGAGCATTGGTCGCTACCGCGCGCACCCGAGGTGTGGTGGGCGTGGATCTACCTCGTCGTGTTCGGTTCGCTGATTGCATTCTCCGCGTACCGTTACGTCGTCGAGCGCGTATCCCCGACCCTCGCTGCGACCTACGCGTACGTCAATCCGCCCGTTGCGCTGCTCGTCGGTTGGTGGCTCGGCAACGAAACATTCTCCGCGAACGTACTGCTCGGTTTGCCCATCGTGCTGATCGCGGTCGCGCTGCTCGCTTGGATTCAGACGCGCGCACCGCGCGCGCTGCGAAGCGCTGCCTCGGCGGTGCCCGCATCGGCACCCGCCAATGCCGTCAGATGATGCGCGCAAGGAGCTTGCTAAAGTACTCCCTGCGCTGCCACCGAGGAGATCCGTTTGAACTCAACCGCACCCGGTACCGTCGGCATTTTGCTGGTGACCTGCATCGTCAGCCTTTTCGGGCTTTACGGCAGACCGCAGCTCATCGAAAAAAGCCTGTTTCGCCCCTACGAGGTCGTCCGGAAGAGCCGCTACTACACGCTCGTGAGCAGCGGCCTGGTCCATGGCAGCTTCACGCATCTGTTGTTCAACATGCTGACCTTCTATTTCTTCGGGCCGCCGCTGGAGCGGGTCGTTGGCACGGTGCAATTTGTGATCTTGTACCTGGTCGGTATGATCTTGAGCGAGGTGCGCACCTACCTTCAACACCGCAACGATCCTCGCTACGCGGCGTTGGGAGCCTCAGGAGCGGTCTCGGCCGTGCTGTTCGCCTCCATCGTGATCTTTCCCCAACAGTCGATATTCATCCTGCCCCTGCCGGTCCCGATTCCGGCGCCGCTATTCGCGATCGGCTATCTCGTTTACAGCTGGTATCTGTCGCGGCATGCGCGTGACGGAGTCAATCACACCGCCCACATCGACGGGGCCGTGACCGGTCTCGTGTTCGTGGCGCTGCTCTACCCTCAGGCCTACGGCCGATTGCTGGCGATTTACCACTGACTGCGGAGCGCGGCTGAAGGCAGTGCGGCGTTCAGGGTCCTCACCGCGCAGTGATCGTGATCGGCAGTGCGGCTTTTGCGCTCAGTCCGGCGCTGTCGCTCGCCGAGATTTGCAAGCTGTAGGTGCCCGTGATCGGCGTCGCCCAGATCGCCGTGATCGTCGCGCCGCTCACGTTGAAGCTCATGCCGGTCGGGACGCCCGAAATGGACAGCGTGATCGAACTCGAGCTCGCATCGCTGATGCCGATGGTTCCTGATACCGGATGGCCGGCCACTCCGACGATCGGCGTCGTCGTGATCACCGGGCCGGCGGCCGAGATCGTCACGGTGTAAGACCCCTGGCCGCCGAGCCCGGTCTTGGTATCCGTTGCCGTCAGCCGCACGGCGTAAACGCCCGCCACGGGCGCCGGCCAATTGACCACGCCGGCGCTGCTGACTGTCATGCCCGCCGGCGCTCCGGCGAGTGCATAGCTCACCGGATCGGCGGCGCTCACCGAGACAGCGAAGCTCAGTGCGGATCCGACCCGGCCGCCGATCGCGGCGCCGGCGACGACGGGCGGCTGCGGCGCGTTGATCACAATGCTCACGGCGCCTTGACCACTTTGTCCGCTCTTGGAGTCTTTGGCGCTGATCGTGACCCTGTAGGATCCCAGAATCGGGTCAGCCCATGTGATCACCCCGGTGCTGCTCAACGCCAAGCCGGGCGGCGCGCCCGCAATCGACAGCACGACCGGATCGGAACTGGTGATGTGCACCGGGTACGCCAACGCAACGCCAGCGACGCCGCTTACCGAGGCGGAGGTGACTACGGGCGCGGCGGGCGCCGTGATCGAAACGGTATAGGTCCCCGTGCCGCTGAGATTTGTCACGGTGTCGGTCGCGGTGACGCTGACGATATAGCTTCCTGCGAGCGGCGCCGGCCAGGTGACGATGCCGGAGCTGGCGATGCTCATACCCGCAGGCGCGCCGCCGAGTGTATACGCGAGCGCATGCGGGCCGCTCGCGGTGACGGTGAACGACAGCGGAACACCGCCCGTGCCGCTGATTGAAGCGCCGGCCACCACCGGACTCGGGGCCGCGGACGTGCTGCCTTCGAGCAGCGGCAATAACGCCGCGGCATTTGGAGTCCCGAGACCGGACACATCGTCGTAGCCCGTCTTGGCGTCGCAGGCCGCGCAACTGCCGTCGGAGCCCCGTGTGATGTCGGCAAATCCACTCGAGTAATTAATCGCGCTAGCCGCGATTTGTCCGTAGAGCAGCGCATGGGGTGCACCTAGCGGGCTTTTTGCGTTCTGTGCGCGAACAGCATTCGCAATCGCGATCAGCCCGGCCCATTGCGGCGCGGACAAACTGGTACCGCCGGCGCTTACCCAGCCAACGGCTGTGCTGTTCGGGGACATCACCGCGACGTATTGGCCGGTCGACGGATCGCCGTTGAACGCAACGTCCGCCTCGTTACGGTGGCTCGGGCTACCCATACCGGGCACGGCGTTCGTCTGAAAGCTCGGCGCGGGCGTGTATGCGCTGGTTCCCCCACCCGTGTTCGACCAAGCGACTTCGCTGCGAGGCGAGCTGCCGGCGTAGGTGAGGGTGGTCGCGCCGACCGCGAGCACGTGTTGCGACACGGCCGGCCAGTTGACCGCTGCCCCGGCGTCGCCGGTAGCCGCGGCGTAGGACATGTTCGCCGCGGTGAAGTTGCTGTCGACCGAGGCCGACCAGCTGCCTTCCGGGCTGCCGAAACTCATTGACACCACGCCAGGTCCCATGGCGTTGGCCAGATCGATCGCGCCGAGCAAACTGTTCAGCGAGGCATCCGGCGCCTCGATCAGGATGATGCGCGCCATCGGCGCGGTGGCATGGCTCCATTGCACGTCCAGACTGATTTCGGTCGACCAGCCCGAGTTGTAGGCCGGGGCCGATGGGGTCATCGCGCCGGTGCTCGTCGTGTACACCACGGATAGAGAACAGCCGGTCGTGGAGGCCGGCGGGAGCGGCAAGGGCGTGCTCGGGCCTATCGCGGTGTTGACACAGTTGTTCAACCCGAAGGTCTGATTGAACGCCGCGAGCTCCGCGGCGACATTGGGGTCGTTCATCGCGTCGATGAGGTAGATCGTCTGCCCCGCGCCGAGTTGCGCGGCGGCTGCACCGCTCACGCTCGACCCGACCGCCGGCAACGCCGGCATACCGTAGGCCGCGCGAATCTGCGCCGGGGTGTAAGTAGCCACGGCCGTTCCAGCGGAAAGCGGCGTCGCCTGCGGATCGTCCGCCACAGAGCTTACCGTCGAGCCGCTACCGTAAAAGGCCGCCTCGATTGACTCGCGGGTCAACCGACGCGTCGATAAATGCTCGAGCGCCGCGGGCACCGAGGCCAGGTGCGGAGGGCGCGACGCAGACGCGTCGTTGCTCTGCGCATCGATGTCGGCCGGTTCCTCGAGCAGCACCGGCGCGACATGAAAAGCCGGTTCGATTGCGACGGTTGCAACGTCGGCGGACTCGCCGGGTAATTGCAGCTCGAGCGCCGCGCTCGTCGCGGTTGCGGTTGCGGTTGCGGTCGCGGGCGCCTGCGCCCCGCTGCAACCGGCAAGGCTCGCAGCGCAGAGGAGGAGGGCCAGATGACCGGTGGTCAATGCAGGAGGGGAACCCAAATTCATGGCGGCGCTCTATGTTTGCGCAAGGGCTCCGCTGCATGACGACGCTCGGCTCATTGCGTCTGCAACCCCGCTACCTGCGCGCATACGCACGCGGCCGGAGGCTTTGCGTCCCCGCCTCGCGACGGGTTTGCCCTCTGCTTGCGACAGCCGCCCGTGAGGACGAAAATCGCGGGTGCACTTGAACAGATCGCCGCAGGGGGGTCAAGGCAGCGCGCCTCTCGATGTGCGCAACTGCATACGCCTTCACAGACGCGGTTTTACATCTTCCGGCGAACCGCGGGCGCGACTAGGTTTCCAGCACCACTTTACCGCGCGGGTGCTCCTGCTCGAGACAGCTTTGTGCCGCAGCCGCCTGAGCGAGTTTGAACGTCTTGGTCACGACGGACCGAACCCGATCTTCCTCGATCAAGCGCGCAATCTGCGCCAGCTGCGCCCCGTTCGGCTCTGTCATGTAGCCCTTCGCTCGAACTCCATGCTGCGCAGCTTCCTGCTCGCTCGGTTGCCCGAGGGTGGAGACCAGAATGCCCCCGCGTCGAAGAGTTTTCCACGAGCGTTCGCGCGTCTCGCCGCCAACGAGATCGAAAACCATGTCGACATCGGAGACCTCATCCTCGAAACGCTGCGAGGTGTAATCGATCACCGCGTCCGCGCCGAGCCCTTGCACGAAATCGACATTATCTTTCGATGCCGTGCTGATCACGGTCGCGCCGCGGGTTGCCGCCAACTGCACCGCAAAATGTCCGACTCCACCCGAGCCCGCATGGATCAGCACGCGCTGTCCTTTCTCGAGATGTCCATGGTCGAACAAACCCTGCCAGGCGGTCATCGCAGCCAAGGGAACCGCGGCCGCTTCGACGGAACTTAAGTTGCGCGGCTGGGGCACGCACAGATCCTTTGGCAGGGCCACGAACTCGGTATAGCCCCCTGCGCCCCAAGGGAGGAGGGCCATCACTGGTCGCTCGTCCCCGCCCGCTCCCTGCACGGTGCCGCAGACATCCCGACCCAAAATGATCGGCAGATCCCTTTGCGTGATCTTGGGAAATTTGCCCTGGCGGATTTTGTAATCCACCGGATTGACGCTGGCGGCACCTACCTTGACCAAGCACTCGGCGCTCGTTGGCGACGGGACTGCAAGATCCTCCATTTGCAGGACTTCGGGCCCACCAAACGAATGTATACGCACCGCTTTCATAGGACACCCCATCAAGAATTCGCGTGGAAAAGACTTGGAATCTGCGCCCCACTGCCTGAGCCCTCCAGCAGCGGCCACGCTTCCCGGATGTAGCTCTCCTCTGACACGAGATTCGCCGCAGATTCAAATCCACTACATGCGGGATGCACGCGGGGCGCACGCGGGATGCACGCGGGATGCACGCGGAGGCACACGCGGCGTCACGCCGCGGCGTCACCCGCGGCGGCGACTAAACGATTTGACGTTCGAGCACCGATCGCACCGAATCGATCATGTTCGCGGGCGAGTGGTGTCGGCCCGCGCAGGCAATGTACCCATCGGGTCTGACCAGTACGGGCTCGTTGCGGCGCACGCTTCGTAGCTCGATGAGCCCTCTCAGCCGCTCCGGCAGCCGACCGAGCGCATCGCGCATCGCTGTTGCTCCGGGTTCGTCGCACAGCAGGAGAAAATTACGCCCGATACCCTGTCCTCCGCGCATCGACTCCTCGAAGCAGCGCTCGCCCGGTCCATCGATGACCGGGCTGCCGGGATAGGAGATTCCCAGTCCCGACAGCCGGTTGACGAACGCATGTGCAAAGGGTGGCAAATGCGACGCAGCGGGAATGAGCACATCGCGCAGCGCCTGCGCGAGTTTGTTGGGTGTCGCCATGCCCTTTGTGAGCAGATCCGTCCCTTCCATCACCTGTTTGATGACGGGCCGCCGCTCGGCGGTATAGCTGTCGAGCAACAAATCGCTGGCGCGGCCTCGGCTTGCCAGATCGAGCTTCCACGCGAGGTTCCAAGCGTCCTGCAGCCCGGTGTTCATTCCCTGGCCGCCAAAAGGGCTGTGAATGTGGGCGGCGTCGCCCGCAATGAAGAAGCGCCCCGCACGCAGTGTCGCAACTTGCCGATGATGGATCCGAAAGTAGCTGCTCCAACGCAATGCGCGCGCCTCCATCCCGACCGGTCCCCGGCTTACCAACAACCTGCGTGTTAACTCCAGCGAGGGCGCGTCGCCTTCCTGATCCTCGACCGTGGCAACGATCCGCCTGCGCGAGGTGCTCATCGGAAAGATGGCGAGCGGGCCCGATTCGTGGGGGCACACCTGCATCTGGTCGGCCGGCAATGCGTCGTTGGTGTCGACGTCCGCCAGCATGAACGACGCCGCGTACTCCCCGCCTTCAAAGGGCGATCCCAGGAGCCCACGGACGGCACTATGAGAGCCGTCGCAGCCGACCACGAAAGAGGCCTCGATATCGATAGCCTTTCCCAACTGATCGACATGCGCGACCGCGCGATCCTCCAACGCATCGGCGGACAGGAACGTCGTTTCGTACTCCACCGCGCCGCCGGTACTTTCGAGGTGTTTCAGCAACAGCGACTCCGTCACGTCTTGCGGCACCATCGCGATGAACGGATAAGGGGTGTCCTGCGGTCGAAAATCCATCTCGGCCAGCGGTCGTTGATGCGCAATGACCGAGATGGAAGTGACCCGATTGGCAGCCTCGACAAACGGCCCCGACACTCCAGCCATGTCAAAGGCCTCCAGCGTACGGGGAAAAATGGCCAGCGCCTTCGAATGCGTCGACTGAGAGGATCGAGTCTCGACGATGCGGTGACTCAACCCCCGCCGGATACACTCGTTCGCCAGGAACAGCCCAACGGGTCCGGCACCCACGATGAGTACGTCGATTCGAGAACTGGTGACCATCGAAGTCTCCTCGGATTGAGATCGCGAGATTCTCGGATCAGCGAGAGACGCAATCACCCTCGCGGCGCTGCTGCCTGCTATCCCTCGCCGATATCATGCGGCGCCGTTGTCGGCGCATCGTCCGTTTCATCGACCGGTGGGTCGCCGAACTCTTGCGAAGTGCTCGCCGCGCCGCTGGAGCCGCGCCGCTTGGCGGCCTTGACCGGGACGCTCGGGCTCCCCGGCGCTCGCTTGGCGTTGCGCAGACGCTCGTCCTTCCCGTTGGAGGGAGGAATGTCCGGCAGATGGCTGGCAATCGGGTCGCTCGCCGGAAATGTGTCCTCGAGCGCGGCGTCCAGCGACTCCTCGCGCCGATCCATCGCACGGCCGGGTGGCCTCGCAGCGTCCCGGCTGGATTCATCCGCTGCGGCTAGCTGACGTTCCGCATCGAGCCAATCTTCCTCTTCAGAATTGTCCGGCCGGCCGCGCGCGTTCCAAAGGTGATAGGCCAGTTCGGCAATGGCTTGTTTAGACGGCATCTTACGTACTCCCCTGAAATGGCGGCTGCATACCTGGAAATGTGCGGGAAACCAGGGATTATGAGGAGGGCGAGGTGCAGGGACAGACGGTCAAACTGCCCTTCCCCTGTGGGCGCCGTCCGACGGGTCTAGAAAGGCGTTCGGACATCCCGGGGGGCATTCCGCGCATCTCAACACCGTCCGTCAGAAGGCTCATCGGTCCGACAGGGCCTTCTTACACCCGAAGACATCGACGGCTGGCCGCGACGGCCCTTTAGCCGCTCTACAGTGCGATTGCCTTCATTAACACGAGGATTTGCACACATGGCAAGCAAGCAAACTGGCGGCAACGCAGGCGGCTCTCATCAATCGGGGGGCTCCGAGCGCGGGGGATCCGGTAATTTTGACCATGATCCAAAAAAGGCGAACGAAGACGGCAAAAAGGCCGGGTCTCAACACTCGCAGCACAGCCGCAAAGATTCGCAGGTCGACTCGGATAAGGGTCAGCGCAGCGGATCCGGCAACTTTGCGAATGATCCGGACAAGGCGAGCGAAGCGGGACGCAAGGGTGGCCAGCACTCCCACAGTGGCGGTTCCACCAAGTAGGGGCCTGGGCGGAGCGAATGTCGGCATATCCGCATTCGTTCCTCCCTCGTTTTTTATGGAGGAGGACCAATGGCTGCTCGACGCAAAGCGCGAGTGATAAGCAGAACCCCCGCTCATTCAGCAAGGCCCGCGGGTAGAAGCGGCGCCCCTCAAAGCGCTGCGGGCGCTCGTCGTAAGAGGGCTGCGAGTGCTCGTCGGAGGAGGGCAACCCGTGCTCGAAATGGAAGGTCTAGGGGCGCTCGTGAAACTACTCGGACCGCCGGCTCAACCAGAATGAGTTCTCCCAAGACGCGTAAAGCTACCGGCGAAAAGTGGTCCAGGCGCGTCATGGAAAAAAGCGACGCCATGGATCTTCAGGCCGGCGTTTTCAAACTCAAAAGCGCGGCTGCCATTGCGCGTTCGCTCAAGAAATCCTCCGAGGCAAGTCACCGGCGTAAGTCGAGCCCGTTTCGTTCCGCGATGTCGATGCTCAATTTCGAGATCAACCGCGCCGGGACGAACTTGAGCTCGGAGCGCTTGCAGGTGCTCAACCGGGCCAAGACCGAATTGCGAAAAGCCTTCAGCCGGCCTAGTTAGTTCATGCCTGGGTAGCGAATGTCTTTACCGCGACAGGGTTGCTTGCGCCGTGGCTCCCTCGCGGGTGAATTCGAAAGATACCAGCCAGACGCGCGTGCCCTGAGCGGCGGGAGCGAACTTCCACTGTTTCGCGGCATTGAGAGCGGAGCGGGCGAAGTATTGGCTGGATGGGCGATTGCCCAGGCGGGCGTCGGTGACATTGCCCGAACGATCGACACTCACCCGTACCGCAACCTTGATCACGCCGCGAATCGATGCGCGCGCATTCCGCGATACCTCGGGATTCTCTTGATGAACGATCGGGGGTGACGGGGCGGTGGGAGTGGCTGCCCTTGAGCTCTGTGCGATGGCCGATGCCGGAGCGGCCATCGGCGACTGTCGAGCCGCTGACTCCAGGGGGGCGGTCTGGGCGGGTGATCGCAGCACGCGCACCCCGGCCCAGAGCGCTCCCAACGCGGCGAGTCCAAGCGCGACGGTGAGGATGAGAGCGCCATGCTTCGGCGCCGCCCGTTGGGGGGGTGCCGCGGGCGCACCTTCCACGACGACCGGATCCGGGACGGCCGGGGCTAGCGCAGGCAGCGGATGCTTGGAGCGTTCGAGCAAATCCAGGGAGGTGGGCCGACGACCGGCGCTGCGATTCAAGCATCGTCGCACCGTTTCAACGAACTGCGGGGCCAGGTTGGCCGGCAGGGGCACGCTTTCCGCGGTCAGTCGGGACCATGTCGGTACGGTTTGTGTGAGGGCCTCGACCAGGGTGATGCCGAGCCCCCAGATGTCGCTCGCGCTCGATAGGGTGCCGGTCTGGGCCTCGGGCGGGTCGTAGGGTGAGAGCCGGCCAGGGTTCGCGGCGTTCTCGCCCGCGGGTCGGATCGTGTCGCTCGCGAGCTTCAATTGGTCATTAACGACCATGAAATTTGGCGGCTTGAGTCCACCCTGTACGAGGTGCTTGCCGTGCAGATAAGTCAGAGCATCCAGGGTGGGGGGCAACAGATCGCGCACCTCATCCGCAGTCAATGGCCGGCTGGGAAGAATTTGTGCAAGGGTCTGTTCCGCATAGTCCATCACGACGAACAGAAACTCCTGCCCCCCGAGTTGACAGGAGCCCGAATCGAGCACGCGGATCAAATTCGGGTGGGTCAGCGAAGCGGCTCGGCGCCAGCGCTCGAGTTGCGCGTCCGGCTGCGCGGGGTCACGCGGCAAAATTTTTATCGAGGCTTGCGCAACATTTTGCGCCTGGCATTCCGTCAGAAATACCACGCTGTGGTCTGATTGGCCCAAAAAGCGACGCAACGGATACACTCCGTTGACAATCCGGCGCTCCCATTCCTTCGTCCAGCCTTCGGCCATCGTCATCCGAAGATATCATTCTGGAGTCGGGCCACGAAATCTCTCGAGCAAACATTCGTATCTCTCCGGCGCGACGCCCCCGACACGCACCCATTCCAGAGCCAGGGTCCCGAAGTCCTCCAAAGTCTCGTGACCTCGCTGTCCCATGTGGTCGACCAGGCGGCGCATTTGATGTTCGCGCCGCAGCTCCTGGTCCTCCGGTGGCGTCGCAAGGCCGGCCTGTAGCTCGCGGCGAATACACAGCATCCTAAGCGCGGTGTCGGAGTCCGCGCCCACGCTCTGTTGGGCGTTGGCCCACGCATCGGTGAGCGCCTCGGCAGCGCCTTTCGGCCACCTTGCAACGCCGGCGATGAATGTCTCGGCGGCACTCTTCAGCGCATCACGTTCGGACGCGGGGGCTCTTCCCGCCGTCGCCCAGCCATACGCGTGAATGCGCCGCGCGGCCTCGAAGAGGTCGGCGAGCGCTTGCTCCTGCTCGCTCGCCCGTTGGCGTGAGACGGCGGCCCGGACCCGATCGAGCGCCCGTTCGAACCGCGTTTTGAGTGCGCGCTCGTCGCCGCGCGGCAGCTCACCAAGGCTCTCGAAGGCAGATCGCCACTCGGCCTGCTTTGACGTGCCTTCTTTCAAGGCGGCTCCAGAATGCAGCGCGACTTGTTCCACTTCCTCGCAGAGCGCCGCAGCCCGCGCTTTGTTCGCCTCAAGCCCTGCTGCGTGTTGCGCATGGGCCTGTTCGCGCTTTTGGAAGACCGCATCGCAGTGCCGGCGAAACTCATCCCAGAGAAGGCGTTCTTGGTCGCGCGCGGCAGCGCCCACATCCTTCCACTGCGCCTGCAGACGCTTGATCGACTCCGCCGCCTCGCGGCCATCCTCCAGCGCGAGGAGCTGCTCGGCTTTTCGAATGAGCGCATGCTTCTCGGTGGCATTGGCTGCGTGCCACGCAGTCAGCCTTTCCTGGAGCCTCCCCAGCGCAGCGTCGAACTCCTCCTGAAGCTTGCGCCCCGGCGAACGCTCCACGGGAAAATGCTGACGCCATTCTTGAGGCGCCTCCCGTAGCACGGCCGCCACCGCGCGCCAGTCCGTGGACTCCCCGCCCTGGCTGCTCTCGAAGGCGTGCAGCCGCCCGAGAATGCTCCTGCGCTCCTCCAAATTCGCTTGCCGGAGCTGCGCCTGCGCCTCGAAGTGCTCGCGGCATGGCTGGTAGGCGCTCTGCGCAGCCTGATGAAAACGCTGCCAGTCCGCGTCCGAATCGCTGACCACGCCTTTGCTGACCGTCTTCCACTCCTCCTGCAGCTGCCGGATCCTATCCGCGAGTGCCTTGGGCTCCAGCGCAGATCCGATGAGCGCCTCCATCTCCTCGATGAGAGCTGCGCGCTTGGGCGCCGCCGCATGCTCCTTCCAATCTTTCAGCTCGCTCAAGGCGGCATCGAGTTTTTGCACCTGCCGAGCGAGCGGCGGCGGCACCAGCGGCGCCGAAGCGAGCTTCTGCTCGAGGGCGCGTCGCAGGCCCGACGCCCGTCCCGTTCCGCCCTCCCGCAGCGCACCCTGCGCCTTGCCGATCAACGCACTCAACTCGCGCACGGCGAGCGCTTCCGCAGCCGATCGCTCGGCGTGTGCTTTCGTCTCTGCCTCGCGCAGCGCCGCCTGTTCGGCCGTCTTTCGTGCGGCCGCTTCGCGCAAACGCTCCGACTCGAATTCGGCGAGACGTGCCTCCTGTTGGCGGGCGGCATCGCGCGCAGCCCGTGCCGCCGCTTCCGCAACTTGCTGCGCGAGTCGCTGGCGGTGCTCGTCCATGATGGCCTCGCAGCGCTCGATGGCTAGCGAGGCGCGCCGGCTGACCTCCGGCGTGGCCTGCGCCTTGAGTTCCTGCCACCGCGTGACAAAGTGCCGGAACGTCGGCTCGTAAATCGCATCGTGGATTCGATGACTGTGCCGCTCGAGGGACTCGCAGGCGCCGACGGCATCGCTCAAGGTTTTGGCGATGCGCCGCTCTTCGGCATTGAGCGCGTCGCACTTCTCGCGGATGATCTTGTAGACGCTCTTGTCCTTGCCGCGCAGCTGCTTCAACAGCCGCTTGAGCTCTGCCGGATCCGATATCGACTGCGCCGCGAGTTGACGGATGCGGCTTGAGGCACCTTCCAAGACGAGACGGGCCCGGTGCTCGGGATCCTCAATCGAGGCGAGCACGCGCTTCAGCGGTGCGGAGTCGCTGCAATACCCCGCCACGGCCAGGCGTGCGGCTACGTTCCCTGAAGCAGCGCAGAGCTCCTCGAAGTTGATGCCTCCCGCATCGACGAGCTGCGCGAGGCGCTGCTGCGCGGCGCGTTGCAGACCTGACGGAACGGCGCTTGCGGCACCCGCGCCGACTCCCGCGAGAGCCGCCAGCGTCGGACCGTGCTCGAGTTTGCCGATGGCCGCCGCGCGCTCGGCCGCCTCTCCGCCGCCCAGCGCAGTGGCGATGAGGAACTGGGGCGTTGCTGTGTCGAGCGCCGCTATCGGATCCGCCGGCGCCGCTGCGTCTCGTGGCGCTTTGCCCAAAAGACGCGACAGCGGCCTAGCGAGTTGCTTGAACCGCATGGAGAAAATGCCTTTGCTGGAGGACGAGAGCGATTATACCGTTGACAGGCTGACGGCCGGGACTGTTCCCGACGAGCGCGAGTAGGTGTGCGGTCCGCTCGATGCACGATTCCGGCCCCGGTCGAACGCCAGGCGCCGCCCGGCCGTCGCATGACGGCAGAGCATGGGAGAAGGGGAAAGGGGCGCGAGCTCACGCCCAGCTGGCGTGAGCTCGCGGATCGGCGATCAATCTACTTCGAATGCTTCTGGCGATAGATCCGCTTGCTGTTGCGATTCTCGGATTTATTGAGGTTCCTCTGCTCAGCCTTGGTGATGTGGCCATTGTGCTTGGACTCATCCACCGCCTCGCGCTGCGCGATGTTGGCATCGTGCTGCTCGTCTCGGGCTGCCTGCTTTCCGGTCATGGTGCCATTCGCAAGGCCTTGATTGATGCGCGCCTGCTGATTGTCCAGCCGCTGATTCACCTCGTTTTCGCGGGGATGGCCCGGCACCGGATCAGTTTGCGCCATCGACTGCAGTGAGACCAATGTGCCGCAAACGAGGCCGGCAACGCTCAGATAAATGTTCGACTTCTTCATGATAGCTCCCATAGTGGTTACACGGCTCCCGCCTTCGGCGAAGGACTCTAGTACAAGCTCCTCGAAGAAGCGGCAGATGCTCTACAAAACGCTCGCGGGACCCCGAGGTTGACACGCAGGCGGCGTCTCCATGTGACGCAGCGCTCACTCGAGCGCACGCCGGTGCAGATTCGCCACGGAGTCAGCTCGGTATGTCAAATCTGCAGGCGTCTGCTTGCGCAGGAGCTCATCGCGGCCATAGTGCCGCTATGATAGGTGTCCGACCGGAAAGCTACGGAGCTGACAGTCGGCGGCACTCCGCGCGTTTCATTGAAATGCCGATCAACCCCTTGAAATCGTGATGGCGGTGACCGAGGAGCAGGCGGATCGGCTGTTCGAGCGAATCAACGGCATGGACATCCGGCTGTTTTACATGAAGGCACCGATAGAGTTCGGGCAACTGGGTAAGCAAGCCTGAGCGTCGAGGCGCACCCTTTGATCTCCCGCGGCGCGCGAGGATCCTGTTTTCAGAGCGCTCGCGCTGTCATTCTCGCGGTCGATGGCGACTCGCCGCGCGAGCGGGATCGATTACGATCCGTCAAGATTCGCAGCGTCGCCGCGCGCGTGCCGCCGACCGGTGCGCCGAGTCGGCTAGTGTCGACGGAGAACCGTTAGGTTGCGAAATAGGCCGCGTGGTCGATGTCGGCGATGAGGCCGGGCTGCTCCGGCTTCCAGCCGAGCTGCGCGCGCGTACGCACGCTCGAGGTCGGGGCGTCGATGCCCGCGAACATGGCGAACCAGCCGAAATGCTCCGCCGCTTCGGCGGGTGATTTCGAGACTACGGGAATATTAAGTCGGCGGCCGATCACTTCGGCGATCTCCAAGAACGGCACGCCCTCCTCGGCCGTGGCATGGAATCGGCTTCCCGGGGCGCCGTGCTCGAGCGCCAGCCGGTAGACACGGGCGGCATCAAGCCGATGCACCCCGGGCCAGCGGTTGAGTCCATCGCCAATGTAGGCCGATTCACCCTTCGCGCGCGCGATCCCGATCAGAATCGGCACGAAGCCGTGATCGCCATGTCCATGCACCGAGGGGGCAAGCCGCACGATGGATGCCCGGACGCCGCGATCCACGAGCGCCGCTGCCGCAGACTCCGATTTACGGGGGAACGGAGCGTTGGCGGGCAGCACATCCGCCTCGGTCGCCAGGCGGCCAGGGGCAAGCAGCGCCACACCGGAGGTCACGAGCAGCGGACGGTCGGACCTTTCGAGCGCTGCGCCGAGGGTTTCGATGGCCCGCTCGTCCTCCGCGCAGTTTTGCGCGAACTTCGAAAAGTCATGGTTGAAAGCCGTGTGAATCACGGCGTCCGATTGCGCGGCGCCGCTGCGCAGGCTCTGCAGATCCGCCAGCGAACCGCGATGCACTTGGGCCCCCGCTGCGGCAAGCGCCTCGGCTCCCGGGTCCGAGCGCGCCAAGCCGAGGACCCGGTGTCCGGCGGCGATGAGTTCTTTGACGACGGCCGAGCCCACCCAACCGGTGGCTCCCGTGACGAATACTTGCATAGGGAATCTCCAGCCTTTGATGGGGAGAGTTTCCACATCTCAGGTATCCTAGTAAAGTAGTGAGATTATCGTGGTATAGAAGGTAACAGGATGTCTGCGCCCCTCGGTGCTGAGACGTTGCTGGGTTCGTATTTGAAGGATCGTCGCGCCAAGCTTGATCCGGCGGCGTTTGGCTTTCCAGCTCAGCGCCGCCGCACGCCCGGCCTGCGGCGCGAGGAGGTGGCGCAACGCGCCCACATCAGCTCAACCTGGTACACCTGGCTCGAGCAAGGACGCGGTGGCGCACCCTCGGCGGCCGTGCTCGATAGGATCGCGCAGGCCCTCATGCTCACCGATGTGGAACGCGAGCACTTGTTCCTGCTCGGACTCGGCCGACCCCCCGAAGTGCGATACCGAAAAGAGGACGGCGTCACGCCCCGGCTGCAACGGGTGCTCGATGCGCTGGAACCAACCCCGGCTCTCATCAGGACGGCCATCTGGGACGTGGCCGCCTGGAACCGCGCCGCGACGGTGATGCTGACCGACTATGGATCGCTGCCGCCCGGGGAGCGCAATATACTGCGTTTCATTTTTCTGGATCCGAAGGCGCGCGCCGCGCAGTACGACTGGGAAAGCGTGGCGCGCTATGTGGTGGGCGCATTTCGAGTGGACGCGGCTCGCGCCGGAGCGGCGGCGGAGGTGGAGCCCCTGGTCGCCGAGCTCTGCCGGGTGAGTCCGGAATTCAAGGCACTCTGGCGGGACAACGAGGTCCAAAGCCCTGGTGAGGCCGTCAAGCGCATGCGCCACCCGGTGCTCGGCCCGATTGCCTTCGAGTACTCGGCGTTCGCGGTCGATGGTCGGCCGGATCTTACGATGGTTGTCTACAATCCGACCACGCCCGCCGACGCTGAGAAGATCCGGTCGTTGAGCGTTTCGGCCCAGGGCTAAAGGCGGAGGAAAGCGAATGACTCAGGAACGTGCAGTGCTGGCCGGCGGTTGCTTCTGGGGGATGCAGGATCTGTTTCGCCGCTACGACGGTGTGATATCGACGCGGGTCGGTTATACGGGCGGCGAGGTGCGCAATGCAACCTATCGCAATCATGGCAACCACGCCGAAGCGATCGAGATCATCTTCGATCCCGCAAAACTCGATTACCGCCAGATTCTGGAGTTCTTCTTCCAGATCCACGATCCCACGACGCGCAATCGCCAGGGCAACGATGCCGGGCCGAGTTATCGCTCGGCGATTTTCTACACGAGCGAGGATCAGAAGCGCGTGGCGCTGCAGACCATCGGGGACGTGAATGCATCCGGGCTCTGGCCGGGCAAGGTCGTGACCGAACTCGCGCCTGCGGCGGATTTCTGGGAGGCCGAGCCAGAGCATCAGGATTATCTGGAACGCTATCCCGATGGCTACACCTGCCATTTCGTGCGACCCAATTGGAAACTCAAGGCCGTCGCGAATCAGCGATAAACTCCCTGCAAGGAAGCGCAGGGATCAGCGCGCGCGGAAGTGCGCGCTGTGTAGGCCCAAGCGGGTTTCGTAAGAAATGATGATCCCCGGAACGGGGGCTAACCGGAGCGCATTGCGCGACCTCTCCTGACAGGCATGGGGGTCTTGAAGCGGGAGCATGGCGCCGCCTCAACCCTCAATCACGCAGGAGCTGTACATGAAACCCGCCATTGTTTTCCCCCAATATGCGCTTGCCGTTTGGACCCTATGCGCGCCCCTGATCGTTGGACTCACTGAATGGTTCATCTCGCGCCGTCAACGCAGCGAGCTCACGAGGCCTGCGGGCCGTCCGGGATTTTCCGATTGAAGTGCAGCCGACTGATTGGCGACGGGCTGCATGCCGGGATCACTCCCGGCTGCGCGCCGGGACTTGGTCTGATCATTCCAGCGGCCAGACTTCGACGACACCGTGGGCGACCGCGCAGGGACTTTTCGATGCAGTGGCCACCGCTTCGTCCAAGCTGGCGGCTTCGATGACCGCAAAGCCGGCAACCGGCAACGAGGAAGTCATGAAAGGACCCGGCTTGGTGTCGATGTGGGCGCTGTCCGGGTTTCGCACCTGCACAGGGGTGCCTGCGATACCCATCGCCACCCCGGCGTCGCGCAGCCGCGCATCGTGAGCGTGGGCGGCATCCCGGACAGTCGCTGCAGTGCGGTCGTATCCTGCGCGATCGCCATATCCGATGGTTACGAATTTCGGCATGCCCGATCTCCTGCTGAAAATCCTCTTCGTCATCGCCGGCGTTCGCACTCCCTACGATAATGACACCAGCAAAGCGACATGTGACGAGCTGACGTGAATGCGGGACGAACGCGCAGAAATGCGGGTCAAAATGCCGCGAAGAATGCCAGCTTGTGACGGCTCGACATCCTCGGGAGAACTCCGCAAGATGTCTCGTCAAGATGGAGCGCAAAACGATCAATAGAAACGCGCGGCTGTTCGCGCGCGCATACGCCGTGTCGTTACTTTTCTGGCTGCCGCTTTCGCAGTTGGTCGGTTGGCAATCCTATTTCATCGAACGCCAGCAGCATCTTCCTGTCGATCTGACCACCGAGCTGATGGTACATGCCGCCCGCTACTTCACCGTCGCAGTGCTCACGCCGCCGATATTCCATTGGGTGAATCGCTGGCCCGTGTCGGGGGCGCAGTTACGACGTGTCGCTATCTATGTTCTGGCCTACATTCCATTCAGCTGCGCCTTTGCGCTGATTCGTTGGCTGGTTCTGCCGCCTTGGATGGAAGACTCCTCCATGTGGGGTCCACGCTCGCTCTACACCTTGTTCGAGCTTGCCTATAGCACCTTCGCGGACCTGTTCCTGCTGTACCTCGGGGTGCTCATGGGGGCTCATGCCTACACCTACTTCATTCGCGGCCAGCAGCAGGAAATGGAGCGCCTGCGTCTGCGGCAAAGCCTGGCACAAAGTGAATTGCAGGCACTGCGAGCGCAGCTTCATCCCCATTTTCTCTTCAATACCCTCCAGGGTATCTCCACGCTGATTGACTCAGATCCCGCCACGGCGCAAAAAATGCTGTTCACGCTCGCGACGCTCCTGCGTGTGGTCGCAAAGCACGGAAGTGCGGATCTCGTCAGCCTGCGCGATGAGCTTCAATTTTTGCGGGCGTACCTTGACCTCGAGCACATGCGTTTGGGATCGCGATTGACGGTGCGATGGGATATCGCGCTGGAAGCGCAGCAAAACCTCCTGCCGCAGTTCGTGTTGCAGCCACTGGTGGAGAACGCCATCGTCCACGGCATATCCAGTGCACGAGAGGGCGGCTGGATCGAGATATCGGCGCGAATACGGGGAAATCGCCTCGAAGTGGACATTCGCAACAGCGTCGCGAGTGCCTCCCAGCCGGGCTTGGGGGTCGGATTGGCCAACGTTCGGGCGCGATTGCGCCACTTGTACGCCGATGAGGACCAAGCATCCCTGGACTTCCGGGTGGAGGGCGATCGAGCGCTCGCACGATTGGTGGTGCCGGCGTTTGCGCCCGTCTCGCATGCGCCGCGCTCCGAAGCGGAGGCTGCCTAGTGCGCGCGCTGATTGTCGATGACGAGCCCCTGACCAGGGCGGCCCTTGCGCAGATCCTGTCGCATCGGTCGGATATTACGGAGTTTGACGTCGCCGAGAATGCGCATGATGCGCTCGATCGCCTGCGTCGCTGCCCGGTGGATGTGCTGTTGCTGGACATCCACATGCCGGAGATGTCCGGCTTGCAGCTCATCGAGCAGCTGAGCCATCACACTGCTCTGATGCCATCCGTGATCTTCGTGACCGCCTATCACGAGCATGCGGTGGAGGCATTCGAGAAGCGGGCGGTCGACTACATTCTCAAGCCGCTCGTGCCTGCCAGGGTGCAGGATGCCCTAGATATCGCGGTGCGCCGCACTCATCAGGAACGCGCGGAGCGTCTGTTGTCGGCGTTGAGCGACCTCAAATTGCGGCCGCAGCGTATGACCCGCATTGCCATCAAGGACAAAGGGCGCGTGCTGTTCGTCGATGTCGCGGACATCATCAGCGTGGAGGCCAACGGCAATTATGTGCTGTTGCAACAAAAAGTGGGATCCTACTTGTTGCGCCAGACGATGGCCGAGATTGCCGAGAAGCTCGAGCCCGAGGGGTTCATCCGGATCCATCGTTCCGTATTGGTCAACGCTGCTCAAGTCGAGAGCATCCACTCAGGCGTCGGGAGTGATTGTCTGTTGCGCACGAAAACCGGTAAGGAGTTCCATGTCACCCGGACATATCGTGCGAACCTCAGGCACTTGGCGCAATTGTGGAGCGGTAGCGAGGCTTTTTTGGCGGGCTGAAATACGCGCCAAATGCCCGGAGGTTCCTCGGAACGGAGCAGCGCCCATTCACCACGATAAAAGCAAGATATCGGCATCCCCCGCCAAATCTTGATGCCGGCACCCTGCCATCAAGCACGCGGCCACTGAACTGGCGCTTGCTAGGTTCGCCCGGCGTCGGCGGTGAGGGAAATGCTTAACTGAATGCGGAATTTGCGCCCGGGTTGGCGCTGTTCGAGGCCGGCGAATCCATCGTCTCCTGAGAAGTCCGCTACACGGTAAACGCACCGATTCTACGTAGCAGTCCGATTGGTGAACCAACGCACGACGCGTGTGGCCATTCAGCCCATAAGCTTGCACTCGATGCAAGTCGCTATACCAAACATCGCTTATGGCGCCGGCAACGAGCACGCGCAGGCGAGCGCCCGTGATCTGGCTCAGGTGCTCGAGCAGAGCGGCGAAGCGGTGATCGTCAAAGATCTGAACGCAGTAGTCACCTATTGGAATCGGGTGGCGGCTTCTTTGTATGGTTTTTCGGCGCAAGAGGCCATCGGTCAATCATTGCGCAAGCTCCATGCGGCCGAGCTCTCAGAGCTCGAGTACGAGCGTCTGCTCCAGCGCGTTCGTGCGGGACGCCCGACCTCGACGACCACCGAGCGGCGCAAGAAGAGTGGTGAAACTATCCGCGTCGCCATCAAAACGACCCCGTTACTGAACGACCATGGGGCATTGGTCGGCGAGATCACGATCGCGCGGGATGTCACGGAATTGGAGCGCGTGGCCGCCTCGCTGCACAATGCCAACCGCGCGTTGCGCGTGCTCAGCACCGTCAATCAAGCGCTGATCCACGGGGAGAGTGAAACCGAATTGCTCAATCTCGTCTGCAAAGCACTCGTGGATCAGGGCGGCTATCGAATGGCCTGGGTCGGCTTTCCAGAACAAGATCAATACAAATCCGTTCGCCCTGTAGCGCAGTACGGAACCTCCCAGGGCTATCTCGATTTCACGGCGATCACATGGGCGGATACCGAGCGGGGACGCGGACCCACCGGAACCGCCGTGCGGACGGGCACCGTACAGATTTCTCGCGAGATCGCAGCGGACCCTCGGGTGCTCGCCTGGCGCGAGGCAGCGCTTCAGCGCGGCTACGCTTCGTCGATCGCGTTGCCGTTTGTATCGGGCCTGGACGCCCATGGCGTCTTGAGCATCTATTCGAGTGAAACGAATGCCTTCGACGAGGACGAAGTCGTATTACTCAAAGAGCTCGCAGCGGATCTTTCATTTGGAATTCTCACTCATCGCTCGAATCTGGAGCGCAGGCGAGCAGAGGCCAGAGCGGAGCGGCTGGCCAAGTTCGACCTGCTGACGGAATTGCCCAACCGGGCTCAACTCCTCTTGCACCTGGAGAAGGTCCTCAAAAGCGAGCAGCCTCGAAGCGACGCGAATGGCGTTGCGCTGATGACGCTCAGCGTTGACCGATTCAGCGAAATTCAAGAGGCTGCGGGTATCGCGGGCGCCGACGATCTTCTGAAAAAGGTGGCGCAACGCCTCGCCAATGCGGCCGAGAAGGACCAGTTTGTCGCACGGCTCGCGGATGATTCCTTCGCCATTGTCATGCCGCGCGCGGATTCCGAGCGCGCCCATGAGCTCGCCAAACACATCCAACGGGCGATGACCGATCCATTCGAGCTCGCCGGCGTTCCGTTGGATGTACGAACCACCAGCGGCATAGCCATGTTTCCCGCCCACGGTGCCGACGCGGATGCACTGATCCGGCGCAGCGATATCGCAGTCCGACGGGCACGAATAGCTGGAATCGAATATGCGCTCTACAGCGGCAGGGGCGAGACCGAGACCCCACAGCGCTTGTTCCTTCTGGCAGAACTCAGAAAGGCGATCAAAGATGATGAGCTGCTGCTTTATTACCAGCCCAAGATCGATGTACGAGCGGGCGCAGTTTCCGCCGTCGAGGGATTGGTCCGCTGGCGGCATCCTGAACGAGGGATGGTGCCGCCCAAGGACTTCATTCCCCATGCGGAGCAAACAGGCCTGATCAAGCCCCTCACCGACTGGGTACTCGGCGCGGCTTGGAAGCAGATCAACCGGTGGCAGCGGCTGGGCATCGAAATACCTGTCGCAGTGAACGTATCGCCGAATTCACTTCGCGACCCCGATCTGCTGAAGCAGCTGATCGCCCTTCGTGCCGAGGGCTGCGGACGATTGGACCTCCTGCAGTTCGAAGTGACCGAGTCGGCACTGATGGAGGATCCGCAGCAGTCGCACGACATCCTCTCCCGGGTGCGGGATCTCGGAATTCAGATATTTCTCGACGATTTTGGAACGGGTTATTCCTCTCTGAGCTACATTGCCGCGCTCCCCATCCATGCGGTCAAGATAGACAGATCATTTATCGTTCGCATGATGCACCACGAGCGTCATAGAGCCGTGGTCATCGCCGCCGTCTCGCTTGCGCACTCGCTTGGCATGAGAGTCATCGCTGAAGGGGTGGAAACCGCTGATCAGGCCAACGCCGTGATCGAACTGGGGTGTGATGAGATTCAGGGATTCTTTTTCAGCAAACCCATGCCGGCGTCCGAACTCCCACGCTGGGAAGCTGAATTTCGCTGGAAGCGGTTCGGGTTGCAGTCTGGTCAGCAACAATTGGACCTGCAGTATTCTGTAAAACCAAATCGCGGTTAACCCCATCCTCCCGCCGACCCCGATTCAAGGGATAGGATTCACCATCGGGAGCCTTCATGAAACGCTTGTGTCTCGCCTTGCTGCTTTGCTGCCCCTCTCTGAGTGCCTGGTCGCTCGGGCATCTCGCCGGCGTGGAGATAGTGGATCGCGACACGGGGCAGACGCTGCCGGTATATCGCCATCACGGCGAGTACTGGGTCGCCGGCAATCCCGGTTCCCGCTACGCCGTGATGATCACCAATCTGCGAGGTGAACGCCTATTGGCCGTCACGTCGGTCGACGGCATCAACGTCATCAGTGGCGAGGCCGCGGCGTGGAATCAATCGGGCTACGTGTTCCAAGCGGGACAGGGGTATGCCATCAACGGCTGGCGCAAAAGCAATGCGGAAGTGGCCGACTTCAACTTCACTGCGCTGCCGAACTCCTATGCCGCCCTCACCGGGCGCCCGGCGAATGTCGGCATCATCGGCGTCGCGTTGTTCCTGGAGAAGCGCCCCCCCGTTGCGCAGTACTCGCCCGATCGGCTCGCGCCCTCGGGCGGCGCGGCGCAGCGCGAAAGTGCGGCACGGGCTGCCGCGCCATCGACTGACAGCGCGCTGTCCGAGGCGCAGAGTGTCGCCGCGCCGAAGCTCGGCACTGGTCACGGCGCACGCGAAGTCTCGTATGCTTCCACGACGGAGTTCCAGCGTTTGTCGGATTCGCCCAATGAGGTCATCCGCATCCGGTATGATCGGTTCGACAACTTGGTCGCGATGGGCATCGTGCGTGCGAGGCCCTTGCCGATGAACCCCAGCGCCTTTCCCGAATCGGATGTGGGGAGATTCGTTCCGGACCCGCCCGGCGGCGATTGACGCGGGAGAGCGAACCTGAGCTGGACACTCGAGCCTGATCCTGGACACTGACGAAACGCTGATGATGCGATTTGCTCGCGGCGACGGCGCGGCGTTCGAGGTCTTATATAGGCGCCACGAAGCGCGTGTGTTTCGATTTTTGCTGCGCACGCTGCGCGATGACGCGGGCGCCAACGATGTGATGCAAGAGGTGTGGTTCGCGGTGGCGCGTGGCGCAGACCGGTATACGCCGACCGCAAAGTTCACGACGTGGCTCTTCACCATTGCGCACCACCGCATGGTCGATGCGATCAGAGCCCGCCGCCCGACGGAGGTGATGGACTTGAACACCGATTCGGGCGAGGCGCTCCTCGATCTACCGTCCGCCGACGCACGGAGCGAGCCGCTCAATGCCCTGCAGATCGAGGATCAAGCTGCCGCCGTGCTGCGCGCCGTGGAGCAGTTGCCGGCCGAGCAGAAGGCTGCTTTTTTGCTGCAGGCAGAAGGAGAATTGAGCGTCGGGGAGGTTGCCGTGGCCACGGGCACCAGCTTCGAGACGGCCAAGAGTCGTCTGCGCTACGCGCGCACGAAGTTGCGCGAATGGCTGCGGGAGCTCGCATGACCCAGGAATTCGATCCGGGTGATGCCGAGGCGTTCGAGCGCTATCGCGCGGCCAGCCGTCAGGAAGGCGCCGCGCCGTCAGAGTCGACTCGCGCGGCGATCTTGGCGGAGGGCCGGCGCATGGCTGCGCGACGCTTGGAAGCGCCGGCCGCACAAGGGTTAGATAGGAAACGACCGACAGCCCATCGATCGCGGTGGAAACTCTTCACCGCCGGTTCCGTGGCGCTCGCCGGGTTGGCCACGCTGCTGGTGGTACCGCGAGTCTTCGAGCCGTCCAATCGACACCTTACGGCGTCCGATGAAGTGTCCCGCGAGCGCGCCGTCCCACCCCCGCCCGCGACGCCAGCGGAGGCAGGGCCGTCATTGCAGGCGGAGCGCTTGGCGCCATCCGCGCCCAAGAGCTTCGCATCATCGCAGGCGCGCACCGCGTCTGCGCAGAGGCAATTCAGCGCGGCCGCTCCTCGCACCGCCGATGCCGCATCAAAAGCCGCATCCAATTCCGCATCCAATACCGCAACCGCTGCCGCGTCGGCCGCTGGCGGCGCCGCTGCGCTCGGCGGCGTCCTGACCGAAAGCCCCACGCCGCTCCCTGGCAGCGTTGCCTCGCTCTGGTCCGCCATCGCCGCAGGCGACAGTCGCCGCACCGAACTGCTGTTGGATCAGGGGGCGGATACTCGTGGGTTGGACCCCTTGGGGCGTACGCCCTTGTCGCTCGCTGTCATACGACAGCGCGCCGACCTGGTGCGACTATTGCTTGCGCATGGCGCCGATCCGAACGCGCGCGATCAGTCGGGCGATACGCCGCTCGAGCGAGCCCGCCAGGAGGGGCGCGCGGACATCCTGGCGATGCTCCAAGCGGCGGGAGCGCATTAGCCAACGCCTCACGCACAATGCCCGGAAGCTCACCGCGGATGATCGATGTTGGGCCGGTCGATCGGCAGCCACGATAACGTGCCGTCGGCGGCGGCGGTGAGAATCTCGGTGGACCCTCCCTGGCGCCTGACCACGAACTGGGCGCCGCCCGGGTCCACGCGTTCGACCGAGAGGGGAGTGCCGCCCAGATCGCGTGCCGTTGGCCATACTCCGCCCAGCCACGAAACGGTCGAGATAACGACGCCGAGCATCAGCAAGCCGACACAAAGCTGGTAGGACGTGCCCAGTCGGCCCCGATATCGCGCGAGCTTGGCCTGCTGGTCCGCGTTGGCCTGCTTGAGCTCCAGGATATTGGCGGCGCCGAGCAGCTGCAGGTAGGCGAACAGACCCGCGAGCACGCTGAGGCCCAATGCTCCAGATCCGATCAGGTAGATCCACCAAAATAAATTGAGTTGGGCGCCGTCCTTGACGCGATCGAAGCCGAACGCGAGCAGGGCGGCTGCGATGGCGATGAACCATTTGATCGCGTCGCCGTACCACCCCCATGTCTCCGGAATGACTGGGTCAGTCATTCAGGCGTTTCGCGACTGGATTCTCGGGCGGCGGGCAGACTTCCGAACAGGCGTGAAATTCACGGCTCACGAGATCATCGGTGAGCCGGGTCGGACCCGGCTGGGCTCGGTTGCGGTTTATGGCACGCTGCACATAATGATCCGCATTCTTGCGCCAGTTTCCAGCGAGCAACTCCGGGTTCGCCGAGGCCGCAAGCCGGGCTCGAAATTCATTGAACAGCGCGCCGCGCGCACCCGGATCGAGAACGGCAACGGCGCTCGCGCGCCGCTCGAATTCATCGGCAAGCTGCCGAGCCAACAGGTCGGCGGGGGTACCCATGCCTTGCACCTTCAGGAGGTCCTGTCAAAGGTCAATATAGCCTCGATTCCAGTCGATCAGCAATGCAAAAGCGTCCGTCCCGGATCAACGCATCACCGCGACTTCGTTTACGCCGTACGTCTCGCCTGCCGGGATCTTCGAGTCAATGCGATTCTCCGGCGGAGGGATCGGGCACAGGATGTACGAGTTGAGCGAGCAGTAAGGATTGAACGCCTTGTTGAAATCGATCACGGTCTCGCCGTCCTTCGGCAGCGGTGCGTTCACGAATCGGCCGCCCCCGTAGGTCTCGCTGCCGTTCGTCTCGTCTTGAAACATGACGAACAGCTCGTTGTCGTCTATGAAGGTTTTCAGTGACACGGTCCTGCCCGCGAGCTGGAACGATAGGTCGCCAGTGGAGGTCATCAAGCTCTTCGACTCGACGTGACTCATCGATACCCGTACCTTCTCGGGCTGCGCATAGGGTTTGAACGTCGCCGCGATCCGGTAAGCTGGGTCAATCGGGAACCAGGTCGTTCCCCTGAAATCCTGGATGGCGGGGTTGCGCAAATCCGCTGCAAGCAGGTAGAAATCCTCGCCTATCGAACGCACGCTCAATCGTAGGTTGCCGATCTGCACGCGGCCGCTGCCGGATTGGGTGGACAGGCTCGCCCACCCGGTATGGCGCTTGCCATCGATGGTCGCGTGCACATGGGGCGCCGGCTCGAACCGGACGCGTTCGCCGTGCCTCGTCATCGTGCCGAGAAATCGTTGGGACACGCGCGCGGGCAATTGCACGGTCCGGGTTCGACCGCTGCCCAGGGTCATCGTCCCCTCGGCGACCGGGAACCGGCCGATCAGGGCCAACCAACCGCCGGTGCGAACGTCTGCGTCGAAATCCTGGCGCCACTTCTGGATGCCCGTCACGTAGTCGGCATCCGCCGCGGCGGCGAGGTGCGTCATCAATAGAAGCGCAGGCCAGCATCGCTTGATTGTTGCGTGCGACACGAAGATCCTCCCGGTACGGATACCTTATCATTGTCGCGGCGACGGATGTTCATGGCGTCCGGCGCTTGGTCGCCGTCACGGCGCTCAAGCAAACGCATGACACCGGTGAATGACGGCCAACGGCATGGCGCACCTGAGCGTGCGGTAGGATGAGCTCCAAGGCCCTCATTTCATCTTGATTTCACCAAGGACCAGGGATGGCGCGCTCATGCGATCCTACAATCGGCCGACTGCCGCCCGGCGCGCCCTCCGCGCGCCGCTGGTGGGTGCTGATACTCGCCGCCCTGGCGGTCTCGAGCAGTTACTACGAATCTGACGCCATCGGTCCGATCGCCGATCTGCTGCACCGCCATCTCGGCTTCTCCCAGTCCCAGCTCGGTACCTTGAATGGCATCATCAATGTGCCTAGCGTGGTGCTCGCGCTCATCAACGGCGTGTTGATGGATCGCTACGGCCCCGCGCGGATCGCCCTGGTGTCGGCGGCCATCGGTGTGGCCGGCGCGGCGCTCACGGCGGGTGCCGGATCCTATGAAATGATGGTCGCGGGACGCTTCATGTTTGGCGCGAGCGAAGGCACCATCTTCATCGCCCTCATCGCTGTTCTCGCCCGCTGGTTTTCACCGAGCGGCATCGCGCTGGCCACGGCGCTGTACTTGAGTCTCGCTCGAGTGGGCTCTTACGCAGTCGATACCTCGCCCTCGTGGGCGCGTCCGTTGTACGAGAGCGGCTGGCGACCACCGCTCTGGCTGGGTGCGGGCCTGACGGCCGCGGGCTTGCTCGCCGTGCTGTTGCTTTACGGACTGGATCGCCAGCACTCGCCGCCCCGGGTGCGAGCGGTGGCGGCCGCCGAGACGCGCATGGATCTCGCCGACCTCATGAAGTTCGACAGGTCTTATTGGTACATCCTGGCTTTACACGTGCTCTATGCGGCAGTGTTCTTCCCGTTTCGCACCACGTATGCGATCGAGTATTTCCAGCACGCCAAGGGCTTGACGCTGCAGGCCGCGGGAGTCGCGAACAGTTGGGTGTTTTTCGCGGCGATTTTTGCGACGCCGCTCTTCGGCCTGTTGGCCGACCGGTTCGGGCATCGCGCGATGATCCTCGCACTGGGCACGCTGCTCCTGCCGGTCACCTTCGTCGTTCTCGGGCTGACACAGCAGGGACTCTGGGTATCCACGGCTCTGATGGGTCTGAGCTTCGCCCTGGTCCCGGCAATCATCTGGCCCGCGACCACACTCATCGTCGAGCCGCGTCGGTTGGGGACGGCGCTTGGCCTCATCACCGTCGTGCAGGCGCTCGGGATCTTCGCCTCCAACCGGGTGGCCGGATGGGTCAGCGATCGCGCCCACGCCGGCGCCGAGAATCCCGGAGGCTACGCTGCGATGCTGTGGTTTTTCGGGTTGTTGAGCCTGGTCGCGCTGACATCGGCGGTGCTCCTGTGGCACCGGGAAAGAGGACCGCACGGCCATGGACTGGAACGCTCGCGTCGTTCGGGAGCGCGGTTGGTGGGGGACACGGCGGCGTAATCAGCTCGATGCCGGCAAGCGCTCCCGTCAGGAAGGGTAGGGCTGCCCATCCTTGTGCACGAACCTTCCGTCCGCATTGGAACTCATCATGTCGATGTCGGAGCAAGTCGTCAGATCGCGCGAATTGCGGGATCCCACCTCCAGATAGACGGCCAGCGCAGCGGACCGGTTGATCAGGTGATGGCCGTTGCCCGTGCCTTTCGGGAATGCCGCGCAATTCCCCGCGCGCAAGACAGTCTCACCGCCATCCTCGACCAGCACCAATTCGCCCTCGAGGACATGGACGAACTCGTCCTCGTGGCTGTGCCAGTGCCGCTGACTGGACCAGCTGCCCGGTGGCAGCGTCATCAGGTTCACGCCGAAATCTTGTAGGCCACCCGCATTCCCGACGCGCCGTCGTGTGCGCGCAGCACAGGGCTCATCGAACGGCGATGGATAACCTGAACCCTTTCGCACAGGGACGGAATCAAGGTCTATTTTCGGCATGAGTTTCCCCTGCAGCTTCACGCCCTGCAACACGTTGGCCGTTCTCGCTTCTCGCTACTTGATCGAATAGTTCGCGAGCTCGCTCTTGCAGTCACTGCTGTTCGGGTCGTTCGAACAAAACTGCGGAATTCGCTCACAATCTGGAGCTTTGAGCAGGCCACTCGAATCCTGCTTCATCGCGGAAGACAGCTGCCGGCACCCCTCATAAGTCTTCTGCCAGTCGGTCCCGCGGCTGCAACCCGAAACCCAAGGAACAACCAATGCTCCGTACATCGCTATCGACGCTAGACCTATCCGCATGAGTGCTCCCCTCCCTTTGACCGGTGGCACGAGCCGTTTTTATTCGGCGGCCATTATAAGGCGCTCCAAGGCAGGGATGCGCCCGAGGGAATCAAGGTCCACGCCGCAACTCCCGGCTTTACCCGGACAAACCTGTGATGGATCAAACCTCGCACCGTGATGTCCGTCATGTTCCCGGCGGGGGCTCGGGATGCGGCGGCGCTTGGCCTTGGCGCAAAGCGAGAACCGACTCACATTCCTTATGTATCCGGCCCGATCCGTCCTATGCCACACTGGGGTGCCCGGGTAGACAACCGCGACCGATAGCTGGAGTTAGTCGTCATGGGTCTCATCGACGCCATAGCCGATCGCTCGTTCCGTGACACGGAGTCCGGGCGAGTCGTTGTCTTTTCGGGCGACTCACGCAAGCGAGGCTACGTCGTCAGATCGGTAGCCGAGGAAAACAAGATCAAGTCTTTCCTCAAAATGTTCATTTTTGCGCATCTCTACATTCTCGTGCTCGGGATGCCGCTGTCGCAGGCCTGTGCCTTGTTGTTCGCGTATGCATTGTTCGATAGACCTGCGCACCATCTTCTTGGCAGCGTGGCATTCGTCGTCGGTTTCTATGTGCTCATGGTGGGAGTGCCGTACGCGCTTTTGTGGCGAGCCTACAGACGAGCGCTGAGCAATTTCACCGTCCCCGCTGATGAGGTGTCGGTGACGGATGTCGAAGCGTCAAGTCGTCAATGGATTCCGGCGGCGGTTGTCGGCTTCGCAATTCTGATCTTGGCTGCGATCATCATAGGGGCGGCACGGCCCAGGTAGTTCGCGGTGTGGGTACTGTGACTACTCTGCAGCAACGGCACTGATCGTGACGTAGTATCCGTCCGGATCCCGGAGGGAGAACTCCGGTGTTCCAGTGCTCGGATTCAGGTGGGGCTCCTCGTCGAAGAGCGAAACCAGCGCCCGTGCCCTCGTGAGCGCCAGGTCGAAATCATCGACTCGAAAGAACAACAGCAGCCCGTTTCCGGGCGGACCCATCTCAGGACTCGACAATGACGGATGGTCGTGCGCGCCCCACTTGTGCAGACACAGCAAGACAGTTCCATCCGTATCCAGGATCTGCCCCCAGAAGTCGTGAGCCGGTGCCGTCTCCGGCTGTCCAAAAAGCCTCTGGTACCATCGGTAGCTCATCCCCACGTCTCCGACGCCGATGATGGTCCAGGTGCGTTTCATCGCGGCTCCTTGATCGACCAATTCACCAGCTTGACCTCACTCAGGCCTCAGCTTCTGCTCCTGCTCGAACTGTGTCGAGACCTCTCCGGATACCGAAACGGTGAAGGCCTTGCGATTCGCGGTCGCCCCCAACCCCGTTGCGGTGACCTGCACGGGGTAATCGCCTGCATGAGTGAAGGTATGGGTCACCTCCATTCCGTCCATGCTCGCACCGTCACCGAAGTCCCAATGAAAGGTCAGAACCGGCGCCTCCTCCGATGAGGCCGCGGCATCGAAGGTCACGCTCTCGCCGGCCTTGGCGCTCGACGCAGAGCGTATCTCCATGGGAGGGTCCGCGAGCGGGATCGACTTGTCGACGAGCTTGATCATGCGCACCGAGTGAGCTGCCTGCACGAAGCCAAGGGCGCGCGCGGAGTTCACGCAGCAGACCGGCTCGCCAACCGGCTCGCCAAGCACCTCGACCATCCGATACTTGCCCGGCTCTTTCAGTCCCAGCGCCGCGAAATCGATCGACCGCGCCCGGTCCTCATCGGCCCAGTTGAACACTGTCAACATGGCCTGCCGCTCGCTCTCCCTCAGCAGGAAAACGCTGGGCTGCCGATCCTTTTCTGGGTAGGTCATCAGATCGACGGGTGTGGAAGAGCGGCCGAGACGGGCCATGTCGATGAGGTCCGGGTTCTTGACCAAGGCCAACCGTTCCGCCGAGGCGCCCAAAGTCGGCAGATCATCGCCGATCTCGAACATGCCGCCGGAAACCGCCGCGAGCGCGATGGACACTTTGGCTTCGTCCAGCGTGAGCGGGCGCTTGCCGCCGTGCCAAGATTGGTCATCGACCGTCTGGGTCGAAACCGTGAAAGCATCCGGATCGGCGATGAAATAATTGCGGTTCATGTAGTAGCGGGCGGCGATTCCGGAGGCCGCGTCCCGGCTGGCATCGAAGGTATGGCCGGTATCTTGGGAAATACGGCCCGCATCCACCAGACCCACGGGATTCAGCATGGGGCTGCCGTCCTTGTCGAGAATGACGTCCTCGCCGACCGCCTCGCGGATGATCCCGAGCCCGATCCGCTGCGCCTCCAACGCGGTGGTATTGGGGCGGCTATACGCACCCTCGACCGCGGTGTCATCCATGAAATCCATCTTGATGAAGCGCACACCCCAGTCGTGGAGCGTGCGGTAGGTCTGCCGCAAATATTGCTGTGCGCCCGGGTTCGTGGTGTCGAGCACATAGAGCGCATCCTGTTTGTCGGTGACGTATCCGATGTGAATCAGCCCGCCTTGCGCGTTGTGCAGCAGCCATTCCGGGTGTTGTTGATGCACCCACGCCCGCTCGGATACCTCAAAGGGCGCGGTCCACAGCCCGAATGTCAGGCCATCGTGGCGCACCAGATCCGCGATGTATTCGATGCCGCGCGGAAAGGACCTGGCATCGGCCGTGGTGTATTCCCCGCGCGCGTACTGGTAGCCCTCGTCGATCTGATAGTAGCGGTACCCAAGTCGCCCTAAGTTTTGCGAGAGCCAGTCCGCGTTCGTTGCGGCAGTCCCCTGATTGATGCCGAAGTAATAGGCGGTCCAGCTCCACCAGCCCATTGGAGTCGGTGCCTTGACTCGTGCCCGATGCAGCGCCCCGATCACGCGGCCATATTGCTCGAGCTGCGCGTGGTAGTCCGCGCCGACCGCAAACATCAGCCGTTCGGACGACAGGCTCGAACCCGGATCCAGGCGCAGGCTCAAGGTCACCTGCTCGCTCGCCGGCGACTCCTTGAGCGACTCGCCTTTCATGATTTCGGTCGTGCCCGTAGAGACCGCTTCGTACGCGAGCATGCGCGCGCCCCTGCCCTTGCCTTGCTCTTTCAGGTGGAAAATCGTCAGCAGCCGCTTCGAGGTGAGCGCTCCCAGGAACAGACTTTGGCCGCTTTTACGGTTATAGATCAGCTGGCTGCCCACGCCGCGATGCACGCCATGGCTAGCCTCACCGAGCTCGAGGATCGCGAGCTGCGGCCGGTCCTCGCTGTAGCTGTCTGACAGCACTCGGTCCGCGAACGCCGGCCCGCCCAGATTGATGACGGGAGTACCCGTCGCATGGACGCTCCTCATCGATTGCACCGAGATCGCGCTGCCAGTGGTGTTGACCACGTGAACTTCGATGTCGCCCCACGCTCGATCGCGATACAGCCGCAAAGTGCAAACGAGATCCGGCGCGCCCGCGCGGCCGGTGTGGGTGACGGTCATCACCGTGCCGCTGCCCGAGTCATCTTGAAACTCTTGCTGCGCCAGGCGGTGTTGCGGATACGTCGACGAAGTCAGAACGTGGCCGTCCACGTCCGCCTCGATGTTCGAACGGATCACCGCACCGGGGATCCCCGCCGTGGTGAGGGCATAGTCGCCGTTGGCGTAGATAGTGACGGACGAGGCCAGGCCATGCAGCGTGCCGGCTACCTGCGTGCCGTCGGATGGCGCCGACGCCCGTGCTGCGATCATCGTCGCCCCTCCCGCGAGAATGAGGCCAATCCATGCTCTCGATCGAAAGTTCATTTCGACTCCTGCACATCGGGAAGGGCGTCATGCCGCGCGTGGCCATCCCACGCAGGGGCGAACCAGCGCTCGGCGTTGCCCGAGTAAATCCTGCGAACGACGCCTTCAGGCAAATTCAATCCCTGCACGGGCGAATCCAATTCCGGCACGCGGAAGGTTAGCTCGGTGGCGAGGTATTTCCAATCGCGCAGCCACATGTCGTGCGCGGCCTGTTTCAGCTCCTGCGCATCGCCGCCGGGGTCCTGGCTGAGATCGGTTCCGTACAGCAACCGATCCTGGTAGCGGATGAAGAAACGGCGCACCTTGCTGCGCTCGCGATTGGACTGATATTGCACCTGGCCCATGCGCGCCGCGAGATCGACCACCGCGTTCGGGTACCGATCCAGGAAGGCCGCCAGCCGGTCCACGCTCCATTCGAGGCTCGCCAGGTGGGCGCCCATGAATTTGAGGTCGGGATTCTTCGCGAGCATGCGGTCGCGGGCCGCCATCTGCTCTTCATACGATGGCAGTTCGGGGTGCAGAAACATGTGGTACTGGGGATGCTCGCGGAAATATTCCTGGTCGTTGTTCACGGTCATCTGTGCAAGGGGCAACCAGCAGTTGTGCGGCTCCCCCTGATGCCCGATCAACACCCGCCGCCGTTCGCGGATGAAATCGAAAATCGCGTCGAATTTCGGATCATCGATCATGACCAGACGACCTTGCGAGTCGCGAAACTCCATGCCGATGTTCTTCCATACCTTGGCAGCCACGGCGCCGGCTGAAAATGCGGCATCGAGCTGTCGGATGACCTGCTGCTGCCAATCCGGCCGGTCCCACCCCTGCATCGAGAACGTCGTGGCATAGGCCAGCGTCGAGGGATGATTCGCGACCAGCTCTCGCGCGATCCGCGCCTGCTCGGGAAGGGGCGGAAAGTCGGGATAATCCACGTTGATCGTGAGCAATCGGAAGTGGTCGGCTTCAGCCGCATCGAGCAGCGCCGAGCCGGAAGAATTGATGTGCACATGGACGTCGATCTTGTCCAGCGCTGCAAAATCCGCCACCGTGAATGTCTGTGCGGCGCTGCAGACCCCCACCGCGAGGAACAGCCCGGCGCCGGCCACCCTGCGGCGAAGCGGCGCATGCCTCATGATGCAAGCTCGCTGCGCCGCGACACGCATTGTGTACGCAGCCGCTCGATGGCGGCGCTCGACAACGGCCGCCCGTGCCGTTTCGCGGCGTACAGCGCGGCGCCGATTACGGGAGGCAACAAGGGTTCGCCGACCTCGTAGGCCTGGCTGTAATTTTTGAGCCGCGCCGAAAAGGCGTCCACGAGACGCGTGCCCATGTGCTCGAACACGCCGCCTGAATAAGAGACGGCCACCGCCTCCGAAGCGCCGAAGCCGAGCTGATGCCGCGTGGCATCGACCAGCTGGGCAAGTTCGGCCGCGGCATCGCCGATGATCGACCGGCAGTCCGCGTCTCCGGCCTTCTCTGCTTCGGTGACCAGTTTGCACAACTGCGCGATCCGTGCCCGATCGCCCCCCAGCCGCGAAAAGACGTGCGCGCAGAGGTCCAGATCATCGCCAAGGGCCAGTGTGCGCCTGACGAGGCCGTACAACGGTCCGCGTGCCTGGCGGCCGTCGCTCATGCGGGAGAACAGGTTCAGCCCGCGGCAGGCAATCCAATATGCGGACCCTTCGTCGCTGAACAATTCACCCCAGCCGCCGCTGCGCGCGACGGCGCCGTCGCGCTCGCCGTAGCAGATCGAGCCCGTGCCGGCGACGATGCTGATGCCGTCGCGGCAGAGCAGCGAGCCCGCCCAGCCGCACACCATGTCGTTGCCGCACAGATACCGATCGGCGCGCAGAAATTGCCGCGGCATCCGGCTCAACGGGCCGAGCAAGGCGCTGTCCTCGCCATAGGCGGGCAGCCCGAGGAATGCGAAGTCCACAGCTTCGGGTCCGAGCGCCGCCTTTTCCAACAGCGCGCCGACGGCGTCGGCCAGCACAGCCGCCAGCGCATCCAGGCCGATGCTCACGTGGTAAGAGCCCGGCGCGACGTGTGTTGCCCGGATCGTGCCGTCGGAGTCGATGAGCGCCAGGGCCGTCTTGGTCCCGCCGCCATCTACACCCAGATACAAATGAGCGGCGCCGATCACAACGGGTGGATGGTCACGCCGTGCACCACGCGGGTCACCGTTCCGGTCTGGCTCGGCTGATCCGGCGTGTTGCCGAGCGCCAGCGCGCGATGGAACGCGTACAGCTGACCGCAGACGATGTAGGGCAAGGAGAGCTCGTGGTCGCGTGCCGCGCCGAGATGCGGCACGCACAGGAACTCTCCTGACAGCGCAAGATCCGCGGCCTGCGCCGTGATGGCGATGAGGCGTGCGGCCACGCCGTCGGAGCGCAATTCGCGCAACAGATCCAGATCATAAAGGCGGGTGTATGGATCGTTGGAGAGGAACACGAACACCAGCGTGCGGTCCGTCACGATGGTCTTCGGGCCGTGACGAAAGCCGAGCGGCGAGTCGAAAGCCGCGACCACTTTGCCGTCGGTCAGCTCCAACAGCTTGAGAGCCGCCTCGCGCGCCAGAGCCTTCAGGCCGTTGCTTCCGAGGTAAATCACCCGGGAATAATCTTCGGTGGCGAGCGTGCGCAGCCGCGCACTGTGTTCGGCGAGCGCGTCCTGCGTGACCCGCGCGAGCTGCGCCACGTTCCCGTTGTCGCTCCCACCGAACACCAGCGAAGCCGCCAGCATCATGGACGTGAAGCTGGATGTCATGGCAAAGCCCCGGTCATGCGTTTCGGGCGGTAGCAGGATGGCGAGACTCCTGGCCCGCTCGCGGCAGCGCCGGTAAAGTGTGCCCTGTTCGTTGCAGGTGAACACCAGCTGATGGCATTCGCGCAGCAGTTTCTCCGCCAGGTCCACCACCGCCACACTCTCGGGGCTGCTGCCCGAGCGGCCGAATGACACCATCAGCGTCGGCACGTCCCGCTGCAGGTACTGCGTGGGGCCGGACAAAAGATCCGTGGTTGCGATGGCTTCCACGCGGCGGCCGAGCTCGAGCAACAGCTGCGGCGCGAGACATTCGCCGATAAACGCCGAGCTGCCCGCGCCGGTGAGGATGATGCGCAGGTCCGTGCGGGCCAACAGCGGTGCCAGGAAGCCGCGAATCGACTCGGCGTGCGCGCGGATCACATCCTGAGTGCGCAGCCAGCATTGCGGCTGTTGCGCGATCTCGCGCGCAGTCCAGAGTGCGCCTGAGCGGGTGAGGGCGGCCTCGTCCAATTGCAGATGGGTCGTCATGTCAGCTCGCGGAGTCGGTGCAGGCTGCGGCATAGTGCTGCAGCACGCGTTGAATGGCATACAGCACCCAATCGCGGGCGCACGGACGCAGCTGCCCGGCGCGGACCGCCTCGTACTGCAGCGGCAAATATTGGGAGAGTAGGGTCAGGGGCGGCGGATTCGCGTCGAGCCGTGCAATGAGGCGCTGCAGCGCCGCCTCGACCGCAGGCACCGGCCAATAATAGCGGATGCGGTCGCTGAGGCTGTATTGCTGATCCAAAGCGAGCTGGCGCCCGGCAGAAGCATAATAACTGCTCCAGTTCTTGGGGTTCGCCGTCATGGCGAGCTGCATCCTCTCGCGAAGCCGCGAAGACTGCTCCACACCCAGCCACTCGCTTTCGATGCGGTCGAGGGCCCAGAGCGCCTCGCGCATGGCGAAGGTCAGAGCGGGCCCGACCTTCAAGATCGCGAAGTGATGCCGCACCAACGCGCGCAGGTTGGCCGGGGTCTGGTAGTCGGTGGAATGCGCTTCGTACACAAGGTACGGCTGGGTCTCGACCACGCGCGCCAGGTTGGCCGCCCGGGTCGCTTCAAAGTTGATGACCTGGTGGTGATCGAACTCCACGCCCGGCTGCACCACGAGTCCGACCACGCGCGGCCAGACGTGCTTCAAGTCGGCGGAGCGGTAGGCCTCGAGGTGGGCGTCGATGGTTGCTGCGGCAGCCGCGGGCTCCGTCAACGTCAACTCGGTGAGCGCTTCCTGGGCGCCGCCGGGGACCGGAACCTCCGTGCCCACGACGTACACCGGCGGCTCGCCGCCCGCTCGTTCCCAGGCCCGCTCGGCGACGGCGCACAGCCGCGCGGCTCGTGCCGCCACGACGGCGTCGGTGAGCGGCTGCGCATCGTCCGCACAGGGCATCGAGCAATCCAGGTGAATCTTGCGAAATCCGGCCTCGACATAGTCCGCGATCAGCCGCTCCGATTTTGCCATGGCCGATTCGGCGGGCAGATCCTGCCAACAATTCGGACCCAGATGATCGCCGCCCAGCAGCACCTGTTCGCGAGGTACGTCGAGCCGCGCTGCCATCTTCAGCACGAAGCGGCTGAAATCCACGGGCCGCATGCCCGTGTAGCCCCCATCCTGGTTGACCTGGTTGGAGGTCGCCTCGATCAACACCGAGCCGGACTCGCGCCGTGCGTGAGCGAGCGCCGCCTCGATCACCAACGGATGCGCGGAGCAGGCGGAATAGATTCCCACGGGGCGCCCCGCCTTGTGTGCCGCAATCACCTCGCGGATGGCCTTCACGCGGTGATGACCTCGACGTTAAGACGCGCCAACGCCTCGCGGGACTCTGCGGGAATGCCGGTGTCGGTCACCAGTTTCGAGATGCCCCGCGGCTCGAGTATCTTGTGCAGGCAGATCCGCTCGAATTTGGAGGAATCGGTGACCACGATGATTTCCGAGGCCGCACGGCACATCATGCGGTTCAGGATGGCCTCGGGCTCGAAGTGGGTGGTGACGCCCTTTTCGATGTCGAACCCATCCGCCGCCAGAAACAGCTTGTCTACGTGCAGATCCTGCAGCGCGCGCTCGGTCTGGGTGCCGTAGAAGGAAAGATTCTTGCGCCTGAGCGTGCCGCCCAGGAACACGAGTTGCACATTCTCGCGGGCCACCAGCTCATTCATGATGCTCACGTCATTGGTGACCACCACGAGGGAGGCGGCCGTTTCGATGTGCCGCGCCACCTGCAGTGCGGTGGTGCCGGAATCGAGCAGCACCGATTCCCCGTCCTTGATGAGCTTCGCCGCCGCGCGGCCGATGCGGATTTTCTCCTCCGCAAACAGCGTTCGTTTGACGTCGATCGCTTCCTCGGAGGGGAGCGGCGTGCCGGACCGCAGAATCGCTCCGCCCGAGGAACGCGTGCAGATGCCCTTCTTGTCGAGAAAGTTCAAGTCCTTGCGCAACGTCTGCGTGGAAACGTGGAACCGCTCCGCGAGCGTCGGAATCTGTACGCTGCCCTGTTCACGCAGCAACGCCACGATGCGCTCGCGCCGATTGCTCGTGTCTCGCCGAATGATCATGATCGCCCATACTCCTTGAGGTTCTTCGGCTGCGGCGCGGAGGCGTCGGGAGCAGCCTCGGGCTCGATGGCCAGGAACACCGCCGCGACCAGCGCCAGTGCGACTCCCACCAGCTTGGTGGTCGTGGGTACCGTGCCGAGCAGCAGGATCGACAATAACGCCGTGATGAGCGGCGCGCCCGCGTTGGTCAGCGGTGAGACCACGATGGCCTTGCCGTACCGGAACGCATAGACCAGGGTCAAGGCACCCACGGAATTGAGGATCTGCGTCACCGCCGCGAGATAAGGACCGTCAAGACCCCAGTTGATGGCAACGGAGAAATCCGTCATCGCAAGCGCCACCGGAATCAGCACGAGCCCCCACACCGTCATGTAGAAGAAAATGCTCTCGGCATCCATGGTCGCATTCGCGAGCTTCATGAAGAAGGCCTGCACGCCCCAGGCCGCGAGCACACCGAGCGCCGGCACGAACCACAACTGCCCATAGGCTCCGGCCGCAGCGCCACCCGCATAATCGAACAGCGGCAGCGAGCACAACGCCAACACGATGCCGAGCGCGCCGAGCTTGCCGGTGCGCTCGTGCAGGAGCGCCATCGACAGCACGACCGTCACCACCGGCGAGAGCGAGATCACCGGAAAGATCAGGTAGGCAGGGCCGGTTCTCACCGCATGGAACAGCAACATCTGGCCGCCTGCGCCCAACAGTCCGATCAGCGCGCCGTAGACCATTGACCTGGCATCGTGTTGCAGGCGCCAGCCGACGCGCCGCAACGCGAATAGCGCCGGCGGCATCATGGTCAGCGCCCACACCGCGTAGATAAGAGTTTCCGGGAATCCATGGTTGGCCGGCACACCTGCGAAGGCGCCCCACACGCCCCACGACGCCGTGGTCACCAGCGCATACGTCAACCAAACCCGCGATTTCATTAGAGTTGGCTTCCCACCGCGACGCTCAGGGCGGCGACGCTTGTTTTTGCAACCCGACTGCCGGCCCGGGCTCAGAACTTATATTTGAAACTTAGTTAAATTTCAATAGATATATTTTTGTCCCGCAGGAAGCATTATAGCGCAATCGTTCGCCCCCAAGATGCCCCTCCACGGGTCTAAGTAGCCGTTACAATCACTATTGAAAGTTATATTTGTTTCGTTTAAGGTCGGAACGACTTGGATGTGACGCGTCGTCTTTCGCCGCGCAACGTCTGAAAGAAAAGATCTAAAAAAGGGGATTGTTATGCCGATGCGCCTGCGTCCTGCGTTGCTCGTGGCCATCGCGACCTGCCTGGCATCGGGCGGGCTGGCGTTCGCCGCAAATTCCGATACCACGTCCGACGCCGCACCTGACAGGGCAACCGCCGCGGCGCCCGCCAACCCATCCGCGACAACCGCCCCGAGCGCATCCGCGGCCGCCAAACCCGCCGCAGCCTCCGGGCCAGACTCGCCGGAACTACAGGAGATCGTGGTCACTGGCATGCGGGCGAGCCTCGAAAAGTCACTCGACATCAAGAAAGACGCCTCGGTGGTCCTCGATTCGATCAATGCCGAGGAGCTCGGCCGCTTCCCGGACGCCGATGTGGCCGACTCCTTGGAGCATCTGCCTGGCATCACCATTGAGCGCACGACGGGCGGCGAGGGAATCAAGGTGAACGTGCGAGGCCTCGGTCCCCAGTACAACATCACGACACTCAACAACCGCATTCTCGCCACGGATGACGATAGTCGTGATCTAGCCTTCGACGTGCTCCCCTCGGAGGTCATCTCGGGAGCCGATGTGCTGAAGTCCACGCAGGCTTCCGCGCTCGAAGGCAGCATTGGCGGCACGGTGAACCTGCGCACCGCGAGCGCGTTCGACACTCCCGGGTTTCATGGCGGAGTGCACGCGGAGGGCGACGACAACACCATGTCGGAACTGCGCGGCAGCAAGTTCTCGGCCTTCGTCGGAGACACCAACGACGGGGGGACGCTGGGATTCTTGCTCGGCGCCGTGCATTCGGACATCAAGAATCGCACCGACTCGCTCAACGCCTATAACCAGAACATCTATGGACCTCCGTATTACCCATTCACGATCCCGGCTCCCCCGCCACCGCCTCCAGCGGGCGCGATTCCCCTGATCGCCACGCCTTGCTGCATCACATTCGGCTCGATCTTCGATGAGAAAAAGCGCGATGCCGTCTCCGGTAGCCTCGAGTGGCGCCCAAATTCGGACTTGAAGGTAGTCGCCGACGGTCTTTGGACCCACTTGAACGATCCGCAGGTGGGCTACAACGAGTCGTATTACCTTCAGTACGGCGTTGACCAGAACGGCAATCCCGAGTGGGTCAATCCCACCATCAAAAACGGCGTCGTCACTGCCGTCACGGCCAATGATTTCCAGCCGGAGATGGTGAACAACACCACCGACCGTGTGGTCACCACGACGATGTTCGGTTTGAACGCCACTTGGAAACCCACCGATCGATGGACTATTACCGCCGATGGGTATCAATCCCGGGCCGATCGACCCGAGGGGGGCCTCGATACCTTCGTGACCGCCGGCCTCGTGACCAGCGGGCCGTATCCCATCGACACAGTGAACTTTGCCGATGTGCCCAACAGCCTGCCGAACATCAACGTCGTCATTCCGCCGAGTCAGCTTGGCATGTCGGCCTGCCCCAAAGGCACGGCCAGTAAGACGAACCCGGGGTCCTGCTCTTACACCGCGCTGATGAACGCCGGACTTCTCAACAATAACGACTACTGGTCCACCCACTATGACGGCTTGAACGGCTACAGCGTGCACGACAAGGTCACCGGATTCACGCTGGATGGTTCTTATGAAGTGGGTTGGGGCGGCATCGACAAGGTGCTGTTCGGCAGTGGCTGGACTGAGCGCGACAAGAACCGCACCGATATCAGCAACGACTGGACCAACGGCTCGGGCCAATACGGAACCCTGTATAACACCGCCGGCTGCCCGGTGCAGTGCAGCCCCTACTCCTTCGGCTCGCAGGGCTTCAACGTCATCTCCATGGTGAATCTGCCCAATTTCATGCAAGGAGCCGGCGGATCCTATCCCACGACCCTGCCGCAACTGAACGTGGCCCAGCTGTTGAACTTCCTGAAGAGTTTGAATGGCAAACCCAACCCGCTCTACTTGGGCAACTGCCCGCCGGCGCCTGCGGCATGCACTCTCCCGGTTTTCAACTTTTCTCAAACCCTGCCGCAAGCGAATCCATATAACTCCTACGACGTGACCGAACGTACGGCATCGGCTTACGGCGAGTTGACGTTCTCCGGCACCCGCTGGAACGCAAACGCGGGCGTGCGCGTCGTGCACACAGAAACCACTGCCGCCACCGCCGAAGCGGCCCCAACCTCCCTGTGGACGTCCAACGCGGTAAGCTCGACCCAGACCTGGATCGTAAGCTACGCGAGCACGCAGCCTTCGGATACCAAGGGCCAGTACACGATCCCGCTCCCTTCCGCGAACTTCAATTACTGGGCCGTGCCCGAGCGGCTGCAACTGCGCGCCGCCGCGGCGCAGACCATGTCGCGCCCCGATCTGTACCAACTCGCGCCGACCTCGACCAATAACGCGATCAACGGTCAACCCCAGCTCTATTACAACGGCACCGCAGGGCTCAAACCGATCAGGGCCAATCAGCTGGATTTGTCGGCGGAATGGTATTACCACCCGCATTCCGCATTGACGCTCGCGCTGTTCGGCAAGAAGATCCACGACGACATCTACACGGGCGCCACGCCCAGCGTGAATCTGGGCACGATCCAGTGTATCGGTGGACCCCCGGGAAAGGCGCCCTGCACCCCGTTTCTATGGACCGTATACGCGCCGGCCAACGGCGCCACCAGCGATTTTTACGGCGTTGAGCTCGCCTGGCAGCACATCCTCGACAACGGTTTCGGTGCGCATGCGCAGTACACGCACACATGGACCAAAACCTTCGATCAGAATGGCAATGAAGTCCCCCCGATCAATCAAGAACCGCCGATGACCTTGTCCGCGGGACTCTTTTACGACAAGGGCCGCTTCAGCGCCGACGTGAACTGGGATTACGCCGCGAGTTTTCAATCCTACTGTTCGACGTGCACCGAGGTTCCGGGGTGGCCTGCGATCACGAGTCCCTTCCGTTGGCTCACGGCGAGCGCTCACTTCACCGTCTATGAGGGGCTCCAGGTGTACGTCGAAGGGAAAAATCTCACCGACTCGGTGGCCCGCTCGTATCTGAACGGCAATCCTTCGCTGCCGTGGGCACCCGGGCAAAGCGTCGGCCAGAGTTCGAGCGGCGTGGGCTATGGGTACAGCGGCTATGGCAGAACCTATTCCATAGGCGCGTCGTATCGGTTTTGAGGAGAAGCTCATCCGCGGCGTCGACCCTCGATCCTCGAGACGATCGATATTTCCTGCGCGCAGCTTCAGCGCCTTCTTGTTCGACATGGACGGAACGCTGCTGAGCTCCATTGCGGTCGCCGAGCGCATCTGGGGACACTGGGCGCGGCGCCATCACCTCGACGTGGCCTCGTTTCTGCCGACCATCCATGGCGTGCGGACTGTCGACACCATCCGCCGGCTCGCGCTTCCCGGCGTCGATGCCGAGGTCGAGGCGGCGGCCATCACTCGCGCCGAACTCGATGACCTCGACGGCATCCAAGCCATCGCGGGCGCCGCGGAATTTCTGCGATCGTTACCCGAGAATCGCTGGTCGATCGTCACCTCCGCAACACGTGAACTCGCGTCGCGCCGTCTGGGCGCGGCCGGTTTGCCGCTGCCGGCGGTGATCGTTACTGCCGAAGATGTCGAACGGGGCAAGCCCGCTCCCGACGGCTATCTACTCGCTGCCGAACGCCTGGGATTCAATGCCGCAGACTGCCTGGTGTTCGAGGACTCTCCCGCCGGCATCGTTGCCGCCGAAGCGGCGGGCGCGTCGGTGATCGTCATCACCGCAGCGCAGCCACATAAGCTTTCGACACCGTATATCAGCATCGCCAGCTACGGAACCGTATTCCCGGAGGCGACGCCAACGGGCCCGCTGCAGTTATGGCGATGACGACGCGCGTCAGAATTCACCTTTATCTCTCACTGCTGCTGCTCGCTCACTCTTGGGCGCACGCGGATGGCTGGCAGCCCTCACCTGGCCATGTGCAGTTGCCGATCTGGCCCGGCGCGGTACCGGATGCCATCCCCAATCCCAAACCGGAGACGGTGGGTCCGGGGGAAGGACGCAAGTGGTGGCCCAGGGCTAACGATGTCAGCCGACCGACTATGACGGTGTATCCCGCCAAGGGCAGCAACACCGGCGCGGCAGTGATCGTGTTCCCCGGTGGAGGGTACCAGTCACTTGCCATGGACCTGGAGGGAACGGAGATCTGCGACTGGCTGACCTCAGCCGGCATCACCTGCGTATTGCTGAAGTATCGCGTGCCGGGCTCGGGCCCGTGGTGGGACCATGCGGCCCAACGGCGCGTATACCCGAAAGTGCCGACCGCGCTGCAGGACGCACAGCGCACGCTCGGGCTGGTGCGCCAGCAGGCAGAGCACTGGCACATCGATCCGCACAAGGTCGGGGTGATAGGCTTTTCTGCCGGGGGGCATCTGGCGGCCGCGGTGAGTACGCATTTCACGCAGAGGACCTATGCCCCCGTGGATGCCGCCGATGCGTTGAGCTGCCGCCCCGACTTTGCCATTGTCCTCTACCCCGGCCACCTGTGGGCGCACGAGGACGAAAATCAGGCCACGCGCGATGGGAAGGACTTGAGTCTCCGTCCTGACATCGCCGTGCGTGCCGACACGCCGCCCACCTTTCTATTGCAAGCCGAGGATGACCATGTGGACGGTGTCGAGCAGTCGCTGGCCTATTACGTCGGGCTGCTCAAGGCGGGCGTCCCCGCTGAAATGCACCTGTACGCGCAAGGCGGCCACGCCTTCGGACTTCGGCCAAGCACTTTGCCGATCGCGCAATGGCCGCGGTTGGTGGAAACCTGGTTGGTGACGATCGGCATGCTGGTCGTGCAGGAAGGCTGATCGCGCAGGAAGGCTGATCGCGCAGGAAGGCTGATCGCGCAGGAAGGCTGATCGCG
>Ga0182030_10000979_pt1 | contig 57258 bp, 52 predicted proteins | sample 812S3MmetaG_FD_121299 | JGI IMG/M metagenome (GOLD analysis project Ga0182030, IMG submission 121299) | Permafrost microbial communities from Stordalen Mire, Sweden - 812S3M metaG (Illumina Assembly) | ecosystem: Environmental > Terrestrial > Soil > Wetlands > Permafrost | place: Sweden... | reverse complement strand
TGGGCCGCTCCAAGGTCTGCAGTCTGGCCGCCCACTTCTCGAAAAACGCGGGAATTGGGAAGGGACGATTCGCGCCGAGTCGAATCCGACGACCCGGGCGTTCAGCGAGTCGCTGGCGTTCGCACCGTTCGGGGAGCGCTACGCGCTGAAGGGCGCTCCGTATAATGTGGACAGTTTCACGGGCAGTCCCGACCAGTTGGTGAGCGACGAATACGACTTCACGGCCCGACTTGAAATGATCGCGAAAAGCCAGCCAATTCGCGGTTTTATCTTCTCGAACCGCACTGCGGAGAATTCTAAGACTGTCTTCTAAGACCGCGACTCAGGACTCAATGGATTTTAATTCACCGTAATCACGAGGTTGTGATCGGCAATCTTCCCCGCTTTTCCGGCCACTCACAAGGCTGCACTGCATGAAAGGCAGGGAGGTAAGTACTTCCGTTGACCGCAAATTGTGTAGCAGGTAAGATTCCGGCTGGATGGCGCCGGAGACTCCAATCGTCGGGCAAGTCCTGGGCCATTACCGGGTGATGGAGCAAATCGGGGCGGGAGGAATGGGCCTGGTGTTCCGGGCTTCCGACCAGCAACTCGAACGTGACGTCGCCATCAAAGTGCTCCCGCTGGGAATGCTCTCGGACGAAGGCGCGCGCAAACGCTTCCGTCGTGAGGCGCTCACGCTCGCCAAGTTGAACCATCCCAACATCGGAACGGTTTACGAATTCGGCAGCCACAACGGGCTGGATTTCCTGGTCATGGAATATGTCGGGGGGGCTCCTGTCGATGCCAAGCTGGGATTCGGTCCGCTGAAACAAAAGGACGTTTTGCGCCTGGGGTTTCAACTCGCGGACGGTTTGGCGAGCGCGCACGAGCACGGCGTCATTCATCGCGACCTGAAGCCGGCGAACATGCGGTTGACCGAGGACAATCGGCTGAAGATCCTCGATTTCGGGCTGGCGCAGTTTGTCCGGCAGGAAACTGATCTCGGAGTGACCGCCAGCATTTCGGAAAGCAAGCAAGTTGCGGGCACGCTTCCTTATATGTCCCCGGAGCAATTGCGCGGGGAGGTGACCGATCAGCGTTCGGATATCTGGTCGGCTGGCGCGGTTTTGTATGAATTGGTGACTGGGAAGCGTCCGTTCCCGTTCTCGCAGGTGCCCTTGCTGATCGATGCCATCCTGAACAAGCCTCCGGAGCCGCCGAGCGCGCTCAATCCCGACATCTCTCCGGGGCTGGAGGTGGCGATTCTCAAATGTCTCGACAAAGATCCGGAGCGGCGCTATCAATCGGCGCGGGAGTTGAGGGTCGACCTCGACCGGCTGACGATGCCGGTTTCGCAAGTACCTTCGGCTCCGGTTTCAGCGCGAACCCGGATTCCCGAGATGCCCGCGACGCTGCCGGAGACTGCGCCCGCGACGGTCGCGAAATCAAAGGCTGGAGAGGCGGCAGTTCTGGCGGCTGTGATCGTGCTGCTTCTGGCGGGAATGCTTTCGTATTTGCATTTTCGGGGGAAGGCGCCGGCGGAAAGAACCGCCAAACCGTTGAACCGGCGGCGCACCGTGGCCGTCCTGAACTTTAAGAATTCCACGTCCCGCCCCGAAGCGGCATGGCTGTCGACCGCGCTGCCCGAGATGTTGACCACTGAACTGGCGGCGGGCGAGAGATTGCGCACGATTACGGGGGAGGAAGTCGCGCAGATGAAGATGAATCTAGCGCTGCCCGACTCCGACACGCTGGCGGCTTCGACTTTGTCTCAGGTAGGCAAGACGCTGGATGCGGACCTGGTGGTGCTCGGTTCTTACGTGGCGTTGTCGGGGGGCAAACTGCGAGTCGATCTTCATCTGCAGGATGTGTCCGCCGGTGAAACCCTGATCTCGGTCAAGGAAACCGGAGACGAAAGCAATTTGTTTGATCTGGTGAGCCGAGCTGGCGTGCAGCTCAGGGAAAAGTGCGACGCGGGGCAGGTGAACGCGCAAGAGCAAGCCAGTGTGCGCGCCGCCTTTCCCGCGACTCCGGTGGCGTCGAAGCTGTACGCCGAAGGTCTGGCAAAACTGCGCGTGAACGATGCCATTGCGGCTCGCGACCTTCTGCAAAAGGCGGTGGCAGCGGACCCGGGCTATGCTTTGGCCCACTCCGCACTGGCGGCAGCGTGGACTCTTCTCGGGTATGACGAGAAAGCACGCCTGTCGGCCAAGAGCGCTTATGAACTCTCGGCATCGCTGAACCGCGAGGACCGCCTGCTGATCGAAGCGCGATACCGCGAAACTTCGAAGGAGTGGGACAACGCGGCCGAGAATTACCGCACACTTTTTGGTTTCTTCCCCGATGACCTGGAATATGGCCTGCTGCTGGCCCGGGCGCAAACTCGCGGAGGAAAAGGGAAAGAAGCTTTGGCGACGGTGGAATCGCTGCGCCGATTGCCGGCGGGCGACGATGCGCGGATCGAATTAGCCGCCTCCGAGGCCTGGCGGTCGCTCGGCGACTTCAAGCAGGGAGAGGCCCTTGCGGCGCAGGCAGAGGAGAAAGCGAAGGCTCAAAACGCGAAACTACTTCTGGCGCGCGCTCTCTACCAGCAGGGGCTGGCGCTGGAAAATCTGGGCGACGCGAAGGGGGCCGCGGCCGCGGCGGAGGAAGCGGGGCTCATCTATCAGGCGGTCGGCGACCGCTATGGGCTGGCCAGCACGCTCGAAGTGACCGGAAACGTCCTCACCGATCACGGCGATTATCCCGGTGCAATCGCGAAATTCAACAGCGAACTCGCCATTGCCCGCGAGGTGGGCAATCGCAGGGCGGAAGCCTCGGCTCTTAACAATATGGCACTCGTCCTGAATCAGCAGGGAGACGGCGAACAGGCTCGAAGAATGTACGAGAAGGCTCTCCCGGTCTCACGCGAGGTGAGCGACAAATACAACTACGCCACGACTCTGATCAATATCGCGGGCATCACGATGGAGGAGGGGGACCTGTCCGGGGCGCGGAAGACTTACGACCAGGCGCTGGCACTCTACCGGGAAATCAATAACCAGGATGGGATCGCATCTTCACTCACGGCGATTGGCACGGTGTTGGATTGTGAAGGCGACTCCGCTGCCGCCAAGAAAATGCTGGAGCAGGCTATGGCTCTCGATCTTGCGGGCGGACAAACCAATCCCGCGATCGACAAACTCATCGACATGGGCGACGCGATGCAACACCTGGGCGATTTGCCGGGAGCTCGAAAAAATTATGAAAACGCTCTCGCCCTGGCCCGCACTGCCGGGGACAAAAGTATGGCCGCTTACGCTCTTGCAGGCCTGGGAAGCCTGGCATTGAAGGGGGCCGATTTCACAACGGCGCGCAAGGATTACGAGGAGGCTCTTTCCCTGCGCAACGAGTTGGGTGAGAAAGCTACGATCGCAGCGACGCAGGTGGCGATCGCAAGATTGGCGATTGAAGAAGGCCATCCAGGAGCGGCGGAACGACCTGCGCGGGAAGCTCGCGACGAGTTTCAGCAGGCGCGCAAGAACGACGATCAGATTTCCGCAACGGCGGTGCTGGCAGGCGCGCTGTTGGCGGGAGGAAGGCGTGAGGATGCGGTCAAAGAGGTGGCGAAGACTGCCGCGCTGGCCGCGAGGAGCCAGAATCTGAGCGTGCAGTTAGCCTTCGCAGGCGCCAGAGCGAGCGTCGAAGCGGGTTCTCAGAACGTTGCCGCAGCCAAGACCCTCCTCAAAGAAACCCTGGCCAAGGCGACGAAGTCGGGCTATGCCGGTGAGCAGTTCGAATCCCGCCTGGCGCTTGAAGAGATCGAGATGAAGTCGGGTAAGTCAGCGACATCCCGCGCCCGGCTGGCACAGTTACAGAAAGAAGCCAAAGAAAGAGGATTCGATCTGATCGCTAAGAAAGCGGAGGCGGCTGCGCTTTAGTGTAGTGCACATCGATTCGGCGTGAAGGGTTCCGCTTAACCGGGGAGATCAAGGGCTTAACCACGGGGGGAAACCGGCGAGTTAGGAGTGTCGATCTTTTCGACGCACCACGCGAGAAGAATCCAGTTGGCGTCGTGCGCAAAGTCTTTCATCTTGACATGCGATTCGCCGCCACCGATAATTGCGGCCCAAATCCGCAAGTTGTTTGCGCTTGAGTCTCATTCTTCCGTCTTCTGTGTGAGCGTTGTTTCCAGCATCGGGGCCAGTTCCAGAACATTCCAAGTCAAAAGGGAGAAGCCATGGTTGTCAGAGGGACGGTTGTCAGCATGACGCAGGATAGGATTTCTGTTCGCGGAACTCGCGGGCGGGCGACAACCACGGTACTGGCATTGGCGATCGTGCTTGCGGTCGCAGGGTTCGCGACCGGACCGGCCGAGGCGCAAAATTTCTCCACGCTGGCCACCTTTAACTTCACGGATGGCGCAATACCATATGCTGGACTGGTGCAGGGCGCGGATGGGAACTTCTACGGGACGACGGTGGCAGGTGGGGCCAACTGCAGCAATCAATCTGCTTTCTGTGGCACAGTCTTCAAAGTCACGCCAAGCGGGATCCTGACGACGCTTTACAACTTTTGTTCGCAAAGCAATTGCACGGACGGCGCAATACCATACGCGGGGCTGGTCCAGGGTGCGGATGGGAATTTCTACGGGGTAACCTACGTTGGCGGGACCAGCCAGTTGTGCGCGGACAATGGAAGCAATATTGGCTGCGGGACGGTTTTCAAAATCACACCCGGCGGTTCTCTGACGACGCTTTACAATTTCTGCTCGCAAAGCAATTGCACGGACGGCGCATTTCCATACACGGCGTTGATCCAGGCTTCCGATGGGAGCTTCTACGGGACGACGGTGGTAGGTGGGGCGTCCGGGGCAGGGACGATCTTCAAGGTCACACCTGGCGGAACGTTGACGACGCTGTACAGTTTCTGCCCGCAGAGCGGTTGCCCGGACGGAGCGGAACCGTTCGGGGCGCTGCTGCAGGGCAGCGATGGGAATTTCTACGGGACCACATACCTTGGCGGGACGGGCCAGTCGTGCACGCTCAACAACGGTAGCTCTGAGTGCGGGACGGTTTTCAAAATCACGCCCAGCGGTACGCTGACGACGCTCTACAATTTCTGCTCGCAAAGCAATTGCACGGACGGAGACAGTCCGAACGGGGCGTTGATCCAGGCTTCCGATGGGAACTTCTACGGGACCACCACGTATGGCGGGGCCAACCAGGCGTGCACGAACGGTAACGGCGATACTGGCTGCGGCACGGTCTTCAAAATCACTTCGAGCGGGGCGCTGACGACTCTCTACAACTTCTGCCCGCAAAGCGGGTGCGCGGACGGCGCGGAACCCGGCTCGGGGTTGATTCAGGGCACGGATGGGAACTTCTATGGGACGACCATCTTTGGCGGGGCCAACTCTTCGTGCTCAGAGAACGACATCGGTTGCGGAGTGGCTTTCAAAATCACACCCGGCGGTACGCTGACGACGCTGTACAGTTTCTGTTCGCAAAGCAATTGCACGGACGGCACACTTCCGTACGCAGCGTTGATCCAGGGCGCTAATGGGAACTTCTATGGAACAACTTTAGCTGGCGGCGGGACCAACAACTATGGCACGGTGTTCACGTTGTCTGCGGGCGGCGGTACAGGGAACCAGGGTTCCTTTGCCTACATCGCCGGTTCAGGCGGTGTGTCGCTGTTGGATACGACAACCGACCTCGTGGTCAACGCAATACCCATCTCCGGCGAGCCCTATGAGTTAGCGGTATCGCCAGACCAAACCAAGGTCTATGTGGCGGACAACGCCGGCAACAGCGTTTCGGTGGTTGCCACGGCAAACAACACGGTGACGGCGACGATTCCGGTTGGACTGGGTCCGGACGGGGTAGCGGTGACGCCCAATGGGCAATTTGTGTATGTTGCCAACAACGACGCCAACAACCCGACCAGTAACACCGTCTCCGTGATCAGCACTGCCAGCAACAGCGTGGTTCAAACGGTCACTGTGGGACCAGCGCCATTTTTGCCCAAAGTGACGCCGGATGGAAGCCTCGTTTATGTTGCGAGCACTCAGGGCAACGAGCTGTCGGTGATCAACACGTCAACCAATACGGTTACCGCGACGGTTCCGATCACGGCCCCAACAGGACTGGCTTTTGCTCCGAACGGAGCTTTGGCTTATGTGGCTCAGTTTGCCAGTCCCGGGACCCTGACGGTGCTTGCCGTCCCCAGCAACCGAGTGGTGGCCACGATTCCGCTGGGATCGGCTTCCGCGAACCCGATCAAAGTTGCGATTACTCCGGACGGCTCGCTGGTTTACGTGACCAATCTTAGTTCCAACAATGTTTCGGTCGTCGAGACGGGCAGCAATTCTGTGATCGCGACGGTGCCGGTCGGAAACCAACCCTATGCCATTGCCGTTTCCACGGACGGGAGTCAGGTATATGTGGGGAATGCCGCGGACGGCACCATCTCAGTGATAAGTACTGCGACGAACTCGGTGGTCGCTACGGTTCCGGTAGCGGACGGAGTTTTTGGCATCGCAGTGGCCTCGGCGCCGCCGATGTCTCAGCCCATCACGCAGCCGTTGAGTCCGACGCAGCCGAACGTATTTAATTTTGGGACGAACAACCAGGTGGTGCAGTACCCGCCGGGGACGAATTTCTCGGGCGTGAACATGACCACAACCGCAGTGGAGATTACGCAGGCCCAGTTCCAGCAACGGGTAGCGGGGACGAAGTTTGCCAGCGCCGCCTGCATCGTGTATTCGGGAACGGGGGGCAACTGCATCGACTATCAGGTAACGTGTTCGGACAATAGCGGCAACCCGATCACCTGCCCGGGCGAACCGCAGCCGACGATCGCGGTGCAAACCAGCTTTACGACTGCGCAAACCATCGTCAATCCGGGCTACCTGACCACTCCCATTGGCCAGAACCAGTGGACCAACATTTTTACGGGATATGCCGATCCCACCGTAAAAGGGAGGACGGTGGGCTTCTCGGAGTTTGTGGCGGTGGATCTGGGCGCCACCAATCCTCAAGGTCTGGCGCAATTCAAGCTACTTCATCCCGTGTTTCCGAAGAAAATCGGCTTGGGGCGCGAGCACCCGACGCCGGTGGCCATTCGATTGACATCGGTAGCCACGGGAAAGCCGATCACCGACGCCCGGGTGGGAATCTCGGTGGTGATGATCGCCGATGGCAAGGGGAATCCCACGCAGCAGGTTGTGCTATCGAAGCTCAGTGCCTTTAAGCAGGAAGGCGCACCCGGGACTTACAAACTGAATCTGCACACGGCGAAGTATGCGCTGGGTACTTACACGGTGACGATCTATGGGAACGCGTTCCCGGCGTATCAGGGGCAGCTCCAGATTGTGAAGTAGGAAATTCCGGCGAAATAAGTACGACGAAGCTCGTCGGGAATGATGAAATCGCGCGCTGGACAATCAAGCCAATGCACGATGCGCATTGCCAGCTTCATAGAGATCGCGAAGCGCGCGCGTTTTAGTCCGCTGACTTGGCTGGGAGTGCATCGCAATTCATGCGCGAGTTGCGGCCATGAGAGGCCCCGTTGACGGCGCTGCGCATCAAGCGAGTCATAGAGTTTCTGAAGGTTCCACCGCAACCGGCGATCGTTGGCGGCATCCTCGCGCTTTACGTCTCTGGCCTCCATTTCAGCATCTCCGCCGCCATCGGTTTCGTCTCGCTGTTCGGCGTGTCAGTGATGGACGGAATCCTAATGATCACCTTCTACAATCAGGAGCTCACACACGGCTTCGCGCCGGTCGATGCGATGTATCGCGCTGCCTCCACACGTATGCGGCCCCTGCTGATGACGGCTCTCTCGGCGTGCATTGGTCTGCTGCCCGCGGCAATCTCAACGGGTATCGGCAGCCAGGTGCAGCGCCCGCTCGCAACCGTGATCGTGGGTGGAATGTTAGTTGGCCCCGTGATGCTGCTTCTCGCCGTGCCTGCACTGCGAATGATCTTCCTGGGCGGCGAACATCACTTAGGCCCACACAGCTCGGAAGCGAAGGAATCACAATGAAGATTTCTCGCCTTGTTTTCTTGATGATCAGCAGCGCGTTGACGCTCGCCGCCAGTGATGCGACTGCGTCGGAACCAGCGCCACAGAGGTTAGAAGGCGCCGCGAGCACAGAGTCTGCCGGCAAACACCGAGTCCAGCATCGTGCTGCAAAGGCGAATCAAGTGCCCAAACCTCCACACGTAGCGAACACGAATCGGCTCAAACGCCCTGCGAACGGCCAGGCGAGGTCTACGAGTGCAACTCCTCGCCTTCGTACGCCGTCCGGACTAAGCCAGTCCGTCGTGGTTGAGAAAAGAGGATCGATCCGAAAGAAGGCCGTGACCAGCGTTTCTGCCGTGCAGCGGCCGAGTATGCTCCCGTCTTCCTCTCCGTCGCTCGACAACCATCGGCATCGTGGCCCGAATCCCGCGGTGGTTGGCGGACTCGGAACCTCAAAACCCGGCGACACATGCGCGATCAACGGAAGCCGTATGAGCCGCAAGCCCTAAAGGAACAGATTTTGATGATTCCGACTCGCAAATCGCGTCTCTGCCGCTTGCTAACGACTTCGGCATTGCTCTTGACCTTGTTGCTACTTACCTCCGCTTGCGTGGTGGGGCCGAGGTTCAAGAAGCCTGCGGCTCCCGATGTCGGAGGCTACACTCCGGTTCCGATTAAGAACACCACCGGCACGCCTAACGTTGCGGGCGGGGAGGCACAACATCTCGAAGAGGGCGGCGACATTCCGGGCGATTGGTGGACCTTGTTTCATTCCAGGGCGCTCAACGACTTGATCGAGCGTGCGCTGAAAGCCAACCCTGATCTCAAGGCGGCGCAAGCGGCGTTGCTGGTTGCAAGGGAGAATGTGCTGGCACAGCGGGGCGCCTACTATCCGAGTGTGTCGGGCAGTTTCTCGGCGACGCGTGCAAAGACATCTAACGAACTTTCGCCCGTGCCGAACGCCAGCGTTTTTCAGTACAGCCTCTTCACCCCAGAGGTGAGCGTTTCGTTCGTCCCGGATGTCTTCGGCTTGAACCGGCGAACGGTCGAGTCTTTGAAGGCGCAGCAGGAGCAAGCCCGCTTTGCCCTGGCGGCAACGGATATCACACTCAGTTCCAACGTCGCCGCCACAGCCATCCAAGAGGCTTCGCTGCGGGCACAAATTGATGCGACCAACGAGCTGATCAAGATCAACACGAATATGTTGGAGATTCTCCGCAGCCAGTATGCCAAGGGATATGCCAGTGAGCTTGACGTGGCGGCGCAGGAATCGCAGCTTGCTCAAGTCGCCGCCACGTTGCCGCCGCTGCTGAACCAGTTGGCGCAGCAGCGAGACCTGCTTACCGTGTTAGCGGGAGGTTTCCCCGATAAAGATCTGCCTGAGAAATTTGAACTCTCGAATTTGCAACTGCCGCAAGAACTGCCGGTGAGCCTTCCTGCGAAACTGGTGGAGCAACGTCCCGACGTGCGTCAAGCGGAAGAGAATCTGCATTCCGCGAGCGCGCTGATTGGGGTTGCGCGTGCCAACCGTCTGCCGAACTTTAACCTGACCGGGGACATCGGCGGCATGGCACTCGCCTTTGCCAACATATTCTCCGCCGGGAATGGGTTTCGCGACGTAACAGCCGGCGTCACGCAGCCGATATTCGATGGCGGAACTCTGATGCATCGAGAGCGTGCGGCGAGAGCAGCCTATATTCAGGCCAACGAGCAATACCGCAGCACAGTCCTCGCTGCATTTCAAAATGTGGCGGATACGCTGAATGCGCTCCAACAAGATGCGGACGGGCTAAAAGCTGCCGCTGCCTCGAAAGACGCTGCCGCCGTTACTCTCGACCTAGCCAAAAAGCAGTTTCAGGCCGGCTATGTCAACTATCTGGGCTTATTGAGCGCGGAGCAAGGGTATCAACAGGCCGTGATTAACCTGGCGCAAGCCCAAGGCAATCGTTACGCCGACACGGCAGCATTATTCCAGGCCCTTGGCGGCGGGTGGTGGAACCGCACGGATGTCCCGTAGTAGCTCCGCCAAGAACGAGGAACGGCAACATCCTGCTGCGGCTTTTAGCCGACGGCACTCAGAACTCCGCTGTCTACGAAATTCGCGGTGGCTGAGAAACACATAGCTGGCCTGTCCTCCGTTGCGGAAAATCGCGCAGATGCCTCCTAAGAGTTGTGGTTTCTTGGATCATCGTTCCTACTGACGTATTCAAGCCCAAGCGGCCCAATCGCGGTGACTTGCGTTATGTACTCACTGGATTTCGCCCAGTGGAAATGGGACGTATTGCCGGGCAGAACGATGACGCTCCCGGGCGGATAGGCCTGCAGCTTTTCCGGATTGAACTGGTCGCCCAGGCCGATGTAGAAAACGCCCGAGATCACCGTATACACTCGGTCCTCCGGGTGTCGATGTGGCATCAGCTTAACGCCATGGGGCACTCGAACCCTGATCGTGTAGGGACCAGATTCCGAGGGCTGACCCACGATGAGAGCCATGCGGACCGAAGGTGGGAAAGCTGCGAAGGGCTCCCAATTGATGTCTTCGGACAGGACCGATTTGAAAACGTCCTGGCCTGGCTGATGCGCTGCAACCATACCTTGTTGTGGTCTCGTGATCACTCCTGTTGTCTCATTTGGCATATAACGTTCCTCGTAATCCAGGCGTAGAAGACACTTCCGATTGGACAGAGGAGAACGTTGGGGGCTGCACACTTGATGGAGTCGCTCGGCGGCGCCTAGCCGGACACTCGATCTCGAAGCACGCAGCCGTTCAACGCTTCTGGTACGGGTGGAAGATGTAGTCTTTCGCCTTGACTGGCGTATGGCACGCGTATCCGCAGTCTGAAGGGCTTTTGGCATCGGCCGTGAACTTATCGGTTGCGGGGTCGTAGTTGAATACCGCGTATCCCCATCCGCCGCTTTTCGAAAACCTCTTGCTGTCCTTTTCCATCACGAAAGCCTGGGAAAAGACGTCGGGTACTTCCACGGCGAAAGGCGCCTCCGTGCTCTTTTTCAACTTCCACTGGAGCTTGACGATCATGGACCCCTCCGGGAAAGGCTGGCCGTTACCGGGGGCGCCGGCTTTATACGCGTTGATCATCGTGGGATTCGCGACGATCACCTTGAGTATTTCGGTGGTTCGGGCGGAGGAGACGTCAGCCCAGTCCTCGTATCCCCTGAAGTCGGAGAACGCAATTCCGCCCGGCGATACCAGCGAATACTTGTCCTTGTCCTGGCTTTGCGCGTGAAGGACTATGACGCCGAGCACAGCCACGGCTGTCGCGACGATGGTAAAGCCGCCGAGACGTTTCACAGGTGTGCGTGTTTCTATCCTTCGTTCTTGTTGTTCTTGCGCCACAGATTTCGTCACAAGTTCAGACATCTTCGTGTTCTCCTCACAAACAAAGTTTGTTAAGCCCGATCAACGTGCATCTTGGACGATTGCGATTAGGCCAGAGGCGAGGGTAGTAAAACAATTGGACTATGGTATCGGCGATACCTTTGTATCGTGCGGGAGGGGGGGCATTCGCTTTGATCGATTTTCAGGCTAGCCGGATGGAGAAAAGCCGTGTGCCTCAGGCATCAACACATGACATTCGATATCAAAGTATGGGCGATACCATCGTCCAATTGCGCGGCTCGTTTCGTTCTGGCTGAATGGTCGTGCCATCTGGGCCAAATTGCGCGCTAGGGAGGGGACTCCGAACACCGTATTTGTAATGGGCACTGTACCGAAAGGAGCTATCAATGAACGCCATACAAGTCGACCAGAAGAGCTATGAGATGCCCCCGCGCGAGGGGATCAGCATTGCGCATTTTCTCACCGTCGCCGACGTTGAGCGATCAGCCCGCTACTACGAAAAGGTCTTCGGCGCTCGCATTCTGACCATGGGTGACGGGGACGCGCCTCCGTACCTTCAGCTTGCGAATATCTGGATGATCCTCAACGTTGGGGGCGGGCCGACTCCGGATAAGCCGACGGTAACGCTCAGCGTCCCCGACCCGAATCACATCAACAGCTTTCTGAATTTCCGAGTTGCGGATATTCAAGCGTGCTATGAGTTGTGGAAAAGCCGAGGCGCCGAGTTCATCACGCCGCCGATACCCAAGTACGGCGAGATTCGCTGCTACATCCGCGATCCTGACGGCTACATTATCGAGGTCGGACAGAGCACTACCCTCACTTATGGTTAACAGTCGGGCGTACGGGACGCCGACTCGGCGCCTCATCGTTGCGCTTCTGTCGTTTTTGTTTTGAACAGTTCCTCGCTCTGACATGGAAAGGAGCACTAGGTGGAAGTCGCAAATGGACTGAAAGAGACCACGCGCGTGACCGTGCCTGTCGCCTTGAACACGCTTGGTGTGAACGTTTTTACGGCCCCGGGAAAGACGATGGTCGGCGAGCGGCCAAGGCCCTTTGGCGAAGCGCTCGGCTTCGACCCGATCACGTCGACTTTAATCTTCGGCGAGTACGACGCGGTGCTGGTGGACGCAATGGGAACGGTGGCTGAGGCCGAGGCTCTCGGGGATTGGGTCGCTCTGCACAACCGCAACCTGGAGACCATTTATATAACCCACGGCCATTTCGACCACTTCTACGGTCTGAGCATTCTGCTCGACCGTTTTCCGGGCGCTCGGGCGATAACAACGCCCAAAGCACTGAACGCCATGCAAATGTCTTTCACTCCCACGGTGGAGCGGTTAGCCCGTCGGATGTTTCCTGGCCAAATAGCCACTAAGTTGGTCCCACCTGAGCCCTATGAGAAAGACACGTTCACTCTCGAGGGCCACGAATTGCGCATCATCGAGCAGGGCCGCACCGATAGTCCCGATTCGACGTCCCTATACGTTCCATCGATCGGACTTATCGTCGCCGGCGACGTCGTGTACAACCAATGCCGCATGTACGTCGGGGACACGACCCCTGAGAGCCGAAAGAATTGGATCGCGGCGCTGGACCGGTTGGCGGCGCTGAACCCGGTGATGGTCGTCGCCGGTCACAAGAAGCCTGGCGCGCCTGACTCTCCCTCAACGATCCAGGACACCAAGCGTTACCTCGAAGACTTCGATCGGGTGCAGAAAACCGCGAAGTCCGACCAGGAGCTGTTCGATCAGATGACGAAACTGTATCCGCATTGGGTAGCCAATCAGTCGTGGTTGATGTTTGGATTTCCGGGGGCATAACCCACATCCGTCGTTTCAAAGTAGATGTGACTCAGCAGAGACTCGGGGGCAAGGGAGCTCGGGAAAACCCTGGAACTTTGCGAGCATTAAACCAACTGAAAAGGAGTCTGCATGCCAACGATTACCACCAAGGACGGCGTTGAGATCTTTTACAAGGACTGGGGTTCAGGCCAGCCGATCGTGTTCAGCCATGGCTGGCCGCTTTCGGCGGATGACTGGGATAACCAGATGATGTTCTTTCTGAGCAAGGGGTATCGCGTGATCGCGCACGACCGGCGTGGGCATGGACGCTCGACGCAGGTGGCCGACGGGCACGATATGGACCATTATGCCGACGACCTGGCGGCACTTACGGCGCATCTAGGTTTGAAAGATGCGATCCATGTTGGGCACTCAACCGGCGGCGGTGAGGTAGTGCATTATCTGGCCCGGCGTGGGCAGCAGGACGTGTACAAGGCCGCAATTATTAGCGCGGTGCCGCCGCTGATGTTGAAGACAGATGCCAATCCGAAGGGCTTGCCGAAATCAGTGTTTGACGATCTGCAGGCGCAGCTTGCTGCCAATCGCTCGAAGTTCTATCGCGACCTCCCAGAGGGGCCTTTCTATGGGTTTAACCGGCCGGGGGTGAAATCCGTTGAGGCCACCATTGCAAATTGGTGGCGGCAGGGGATGATGGGCGGCGCCAAAGCGCACTATGACGGGATTGTGGCCTTCTCGCAGACTGACTTTACCGAGGACCTGAAGAAGATCACGATTCCGGTGCTGGTGATGCATAGCGAGGACGACCAGATCGTTCCGTACGTGGCAGCCGGGCCGAACTCGGCAAAGCTGCTGAAGAATGGGACGCTGATTACTTATAAGGATTTCCCTCATGGCATGCCCACTACGCAGGCCGAGAGGATCAACGCCGACCTGCTGGCATTCCTGAAGAAGTGAATATAGGCGTGGAAACTCGGATACAAGAAACTGTTGTGAGTAGAAACGGCAGGGACAGACGGGACGTTCCCCAAGTTCGATGTATGCAATTAGTGGAGATCCCGTCTGCCCCGGGCAGATAAATGAAGTGGTTGATATTCGGATTCCCGCACATTTCAGGAGAATCCATTCGATTTCAAAAAGGAGAACAACATGGCAACAAAAGGAAAAGTCTTAGTACTAGTCTCGAGCGGTCGCGGGTTGGCCTTGAAAGATGGCAAGGTTTACACGGGCGCAGGCTACTATCTCAACGAGCTTACCGTTCCGGTTCGCGAGCTGATGAAGCAAGGCTACGAAATCACCTTCGCCAACCCCAAAGGCAACGCGCCCCAAGTGGATGTGCATTCAGAGGTCGTCGATTTCTTCGGCGGGGACGCAGCCAAGCTTGAGGACTATATGTTATTCCGCGACGGCCTGGCTGGGCTCAGAGATCCAAAGCGCATCGCGGACGTCATCGCATCGGGCCTGGATCAATATGACGCTGTTTTCGTCCCCGGCGGCCATGGTCCGATGATCGATCTTCTCGATGATCCCAATGCCGGCATAGTGATGAGACACTTTCACGAAGCATCCAAGCCCACGGCAGTGCTCTGCCATGGCCCGATTTCACTTCTCTCGGCGCTTCCGAACTCGACGGAGGTCGTCGCTGCGCTGGCGGCCGGCGATTCCGCTGGAGCACACGCTAAGGCTCAAGGCTGGATCTATGCTGGATATAAGATGACTATCTTTTCGACAGCGGAAGAGCAGCAGCGGGAGCCGCTTGAGATTGGCGGTAAGGTTCTCTTCTACCCAGACTTCGCCTTGCGTACGGCGGGCGGTGACGTAAGTGTGCTCGCTCCATGGTCGAGCTATGTCGTTCAAGATCGCGAGCTGATCTCAGGTCAGAACCCGTTCTCTGATCAAGCGCTTCTGAACCTTCTTCTACCGGCGCTCGAGGCGAACAACAAGCGAGCCGCTTAGAGCACATCCTCAACCGGAGGGGCGAGAGGGCCGGAGAGGGCAGGAGAGTGGGGCAGGCCGGGGGGGACGAGAGAAAATGGATTGGAAACGGTTGGTCGAGTTTGCGCTGCTGGGTAGCAGCGATTTGGAACAGTATGCCATCCTGCTGGTACGCGTTTCGATCGGGCTGTTCTTCGCCATCTCCGGGGGAAACAAATTGTTTGTCGCCGGCGGCACGAAACCTGTTTACGAGACGCTCGTTCAGGCCAAAGTACCGTTTCCCCGCCAGACGGCTTATTTCGTGGCGGGTGTCGAATTCGTTTGCGGATTCCTGGTAGCCGTGGGTTTTCTTTCGAGCCCGGCCTGCGCGGCTTTATTGATCGATATGATCGTCGCGACCGTGACCGAAGCGATTGCCACTCTGCCGAAAGGGCTCTCGCATCTTAGCTGGCTCGACGATCTGCTTTACCTGCCGGAAGTCCTGTATGTGCTCTTCTTTATCTGGCTCATTTGCTCTGGTCCGCGAAAGTTCAGCGTCGATTCCTGGCTCGCTGGCCAGTTGCTGAACTGATTTCGACGCAGGGTTGACTCCGCACAGCCCCTTTCTCATTTCCGATTTTTCGTTCGTGTCGTCTGTTCGCACAACAATGTCAAGCCACCAACAAGATCTTTCCGCCACCCTTCTCTGCCGCCGCTTGAGCCTCGGCTGCTTCCCAGAGTGGCAGTTTCTGGCTAATCGGGATGGCGAGCTTGCCATCGCGCACGGCCTCGGCCATGAACTCGAGCGTTTTCCTGTCGAATTTCGAGAATACGTGCACCACTTTTACAGACGGGTATTTCGCGGCGTTCTGCGGCACCTCTACAACCGATGCGTAGACTCCGCCCGGCTTAACCTTGGCGATCAGCTTCTCGGCGGTTCTTCCGCCGACCGTATCCGCCACCGCATCGAGCGTCGCAAGACTTGCAATCGCGGTGTCGTCGTCGGTTGCGACGGCCTGATCTGCCCCGATGGCCTTCGCTTGATCGATCCGGGCCTTTAACACCCCCGCAATCACGGTCGCTCCCCGCTGCTTCGCGGTGAATACCGCCGAGCGCCCGACATTTCCTATGGCACCTACGACCAAGACCGTCTGGCCGGCTTTGATTTCCGTAGCGGAAAGGAGCTGGTTGCCGGTCACCGTTACCAGCGGCAGCGCCGCGGCCTGGATCAGATCGAGACCCTTCGGGACCTTTGCCAAGACCGCCGCCTTCACGACACAAAGTTCGGCGTAAGTGTTGTCCGCCATCGCGAACACGGGGTCGCCAACGGAAAAGCCCTCGACTCCCGGCCCGATCTTGACGACAGTCCCCGCGAGATCGACTCCTATGAGCCCCGGGAACTGGAGAGGATAAAAATCCTTCGTTGATCCGGCACGTCGCTTGTAGTCGATCGGATTCACGCTCGAGGCGGCGACGCGCACCAGCACTTCTCCTGAACCCGGAACAGGGTCAGGGTAGTCTTCGAACTTCAGTACTTCAGGACCACCATATTGATGGACAACGATTGCTTTCATATTTGATCCTCTCGGGCTGTGCAGTAAACGTTGGCAAGCGAAACCTAGATGAGCGAAGCTAGACCTCAACTATCGCATCGCCAACCGGATCGAATGAATTTATGTCTCGGCACAACTCTCAAAATCATCCTCCCGCGCGAACTGGCGTGAGGCGTTGGTGCACAAACGATTTGACCTCACCTCAGGATAAGCTCAACGGGTTACCGCCTTCTTTTGAGGATGAAGGCCCAGTTCGTGCCACGACGTTTCCGCGAGGTTCACGTCGTAGTAACTCGCAGCTTTCTCGATGTTGGCGAACGCCAGAGCGCGATCGGCATCGGACACATCGATGACTTGATCGAAACGCGCGACTGCATTGCGGACATGTTGCGCGTCGGTCAGTGGTTCTTTACGCTGTTTCGGAAATGCGTAGACGCTGTCGGGCAAGTCGCTCTGCGTCGTCAGCCGCCCATGTTTCTCGTGAGGTTTCCAGGTTGCTTCCGGCATGTCCGTACCATCCTTATTTTTAGATGTCTGACTCTAGTCCCAGCGGAGTGCCTACCCGGCCCGCATTTCGTTTAGCGGCGATAGTCAGGCAGCGCGCTCCTGTTCAAGCGCTTTGACTTCGCTCAGTCTCCCGTTCTCCACGTCGAAAATAAAGCCGCGCACCGGGACCTCTTTTGCAATCCAGGGATGCGACCGGACTTTCTTGATCTGCTCTCGTGTATTTTCCTCGGGGTCCTTATAGGAGAAGAATCGCATTGAAGCCGGCGATGCATCCCCGGTAGGCGCTTTCAGCTTCGTGTTCATTTCGTCATTTGTGAACGTCGTGAACCCGCAGCCGATGTGGTTGAGGAGCATGATCTCTGTGGTTCCGAGCACACGGTTGGAAACAATAAGCTCCGCGAGAACATCTTCAGTAACCGCGGGTCCGCCGGTTCGGATTACAACCGCAGTTTTGGGCGTCGGACGCCCGAACGTCGGATCGTAATGTTTTGCGTAGTTGCAGTTTGCTTCTAGCGCCTCGTCAATGATGCTCAACGTTTTTCTCCCTACAGGCCAGCGCTGTGGCCAATCCCGTTCTTCTAAGCGTCGCTCTTCCGACGGAATCGGGTGCGATGGCGCCATTACACCCGAGGAGCTGCGGCGAATCAATTGGACGATGGTATCAGCGACACTTTTGTATTGGGTCTCGTGGAGCAAAGTGCGCCGAATCTAGCTCGACATCTCCTAATCGCACTTTGGTCGTGTATGCTACAGAGTCCCGGGCAGCCATCAGTCGCTGCGGTCCCTTGTGCTAGGCGCTTGCTTCCTCATTCTTTGCTTCACACACAAAGGCGTTCGGGATTCTCACTTCGGGCGGAGTGCTGAATTAACGGCATCGAGCAGAACCGTGTCGCTGAATGGCTTGAACAGGCATTCCACCGCACCCTGTTCGATCAGTCGCTGGCGGACCGTCATACCTACGTCAGCCGTAATGAAGATGGTCGGAATTGTTTTTCGTCGTCGTATCAGTTCCTGTTGAAGGTCAGGCCCGGTCATTCCAGGCATAGCGACGTCGAGGAGCAGACATCTGGTCTGGTCGATGCAACCGGACGCGAGGAACTCTTCCGCCGACGAGAACGCGCGGGCTGCAAAACCGAACTGCTGCAACAGGTCAGGCAACGACTCACGGACGGATTCGTCGTCGTCGACTACGGATACAAGTATGCGGTCGATAGCGCTCCTTCGTGGCAGGACTCCACAACTCACAATGCTCCACTTCCGGGGAGGCGTCCATTATCCTTTAGTATTGGCTTGTAGTATTGGCTTGCCGCGGAGGTGAGGGCCAGCGTACCTTCAGGCCGCAGCCGAACCGGTTACGGCGGGCGCCTGAATGTTGCGGATGCCGTCGGCGTGCGCTAGACCCGCGGGAGTACGAGGAATGGAGAACGAAAATGCGGCTCCCGGACCTTCATTCAGTGTCGCCCACAGACGGCCGTGATGCCTCTCGATAATGGAGCGGCTAACCGATAGCCCGATTCCCATGCCGTCGCACTTGGTGGTATAGAACGCGTCGAAAAGACGGTCCGCGGCCTGAGGATCAAAACCGATTCCCGCATCTTGCACCGTCAGACGCACCCGATCACCGTTGTCTCGCTCGGTTCTGATCACCAGTTGTCTTGGACGATCTTCGACAGTGCACATGGCGTCTGAGCCATTCCTAAGCAGGTTCAGTATGACTTGCTGCAGTTGGACACGATCACCTGTGATGAGCGGAAGGTCGTCGGCAAGTTCTGGACAGAGCACCACCCGGTTCTTTTGCAGTTCCAGTATGGACAGTGCAATCACCTCCAGAACGGCATCATTCAGGTTCACAGATTCGGTGGTGGGCTCTTTTTTACTAAAGAGGGCGCGCAACCGGGCGATCACCTCGGACATACGGTTGCCGTCACGAATCGTGCGCCGGGCAGTTTCGCGAGCACCCTCAACTTGGGGAGGATCGGCCCCCAGCATCCGCAAACAGGTACTCGCATTCGTGATGATGCCGGACAGCGGCTGGTTGACTTCGTGCGCGATAGACGCTGTCAACGCTCCGAGACTCATCACCCGGGCCACACTTGCAAGTTCCGATTGAGCCTTGTCACGTGCTTCTTCCGCCAGCCGGCGCGCCGTGACATCCTGAACCGAGGCCATGTACTCCGACTGACCATTCTGGTCACGGGTCGAGTGAGCGACTGCATGCATGTACTTGATGGATTGGTCTGGCATCAGCAAGCGGTACCGCCATTCAAAATCGTGGCTCCCCTCTCGGGCCTGGTCCACCAACTTCATTTTCTCGATCAGAGTGACGTCGTCGGGATGGACTCGGCTACGGATCAGTTCAAGCGTGACGGGCATGCCGATCTCCAGTTCGTAAATGCGATAGAGCTCCGCCGACCAGGTGATTTCGTCTGTCGCCGGGCGCCAGCAATAGCTGCCGATTTGGCCGAGACGTTGACCCTCCGCGAGGAATGCCTCGCTGCGCCGCAACTTCTCCTCGGCGCGTTTCTGGTCGTCGATGTCGGTGGTCGTACCGACGAATTTGAGGACTTTTCCTTCTGCATCGCGCAAGACTACGGCTTGATTAAGGTGCCAGCGATAGGTGCCGTCCCGAGCGCGGAGAAACCGGGTTTCCATTGCAAAACCTTGTCCCGAGCGTACTCCCTCCCAAAAGCTCCTCGATGCTGTTTCGCGATCCTCGGGGTGGACAGCGCTTATCCAGGCGTCGGGACGTGACCGGACGAAATCGAGGGTCTGACCGGAGTATTCAAGCCAAACTCGATTCACGAAATCCGGTGTCCCATCAGGCTTGAGCGTCCAGGCGGATACAGGAAGACGCTGCAGCAGCCCAACCTGCAGTTGCAGCTCTGCGTTCGCAGCGGTAAGTTCGGCCGTTCGTCGCGCGACCCGCCGATCGAGTTCGTCGGCGATACACTTCTGTTGGCTCCGGAGCCGCGCTTCCTGAAGGCCGATGCACGCTTGACTTGCCGCTACGTTCAGGAGAAGTGCCTCGGTTTGTTGCGGAAAACCTGCTCGCTGTGCCGCCGCGATGATTACGCCGAGTTCACCCTGCAGCCCTAGCGGCAGAGGCACCATCGAAACCTCTCCATCCCCCATAAGATTCCGAAGCAGCGGAGGCCATTTCGGCGAGTTGTCTCCCAACGAGTGGTTGAGCGCCTCGCAGATCTCGTGCGCCGGGGGCATGGGGCCAAACGATTGCGCGACCCGTACGATCTCAATGGGTGTCTCGACAACTGAGAGGTTCAACCGCACCGAGACGAGATCCAGACGAAGCATACGCATGAGCGTGTTCAGCAAGGTATCAAGGACCTGGGATATATCCCCGCCGCTCCAGAGGGCAGGAAGAGCAAGCAGGCAGACAAGATCGTTGATGCACCGTTGAAGGCGCTTGATCTCTCCGGCGTCTTGTTCGTATTGGACATCCATATCAGGCAGCCGTGGAGGATGAGGAAGACCGCATGGCCCGACGTTCACGGATCTCGGGCAGGAACTCCTCGGGGGGCAGAAAGAAGGGATTTCGTTGCAGAATGCCACCGATGATGACCATCGGATGCGTCCGCATAATGTCAACCACCGTGTCACCGCCGAACTTGCCTAGATGGTAGGTGCAGATGACGGCGTCGTCGTGGCGACGCCATACGTCATTCACTCGAGATTCGAACTCAACGAGGTCGTCAATGTACGATCGATCTTCAATCGCCCAGTCCATGCGGCAGCAAATACGACTGAGCGGGAAGCCCCCCTTTGCGTTACCGCTCGCCATTTGCTCGAATGCCGCCAGCATCCGATCCTTATCGAAACGGCCTTCCCGAAGATAGGCCTCGGTGTTGATGCGAACCTCGAGTTGTCCGCTCTGCTCGGCAGCTGCGGGGTCGATTCCGACTGCGGCCAATCGTCGCAGATGGTCATGACGCTGATCCGGATTCACGACGTGGACCGCCTTGTCGCCAGACTCGAACCCGTCCTTAATGAACGGCAGCAACACGCGATATTCCTCATCGTCGCTGTTAAAAAACGCGCAGACATGTCGTACTTCGCCGAGTTGGGAGCCGGCGAGGGATATCGGTGCGGCGGTCTTCTTCACGGTGTCTCCTCCCACGGGGCTTGCCCGTAAACGCATGTTTCTATACCGGCGGGGTTCACCTCATTCAGCTCATCCGCCGCCTCCGCAAATACTTTAAGGAAGGCCTCTGCGAATTCTGCGTCGTCAGCAATAATTACGACTGTGAACATGTCCGTTACGCCGCCGTGATGACTGCGGGTGCGAGGCGGAGCCTTGTGGCCATTTTCACGAGGTCGGCAAGAGAGCCGGCCATCATCTTTTGCATCACCTTGCCTCGGTGTGCCTTCACTGTGATCTCGCTGATACCGAGCTCCCCGCCGATCTGTTTATTTAGCAGGCCTGAAACCACCAACGCCATTACCTGTTGTTCGCGCTGAGAAAGCGAGGAGTAACGGTTCCAGAGCACTCGCATCTCCGCCGCCAAGTTAAGAGCAACCTGGCTACGTTCAAGGGCTGCCCGGATAGCGGTCAACAGCACGTCATTATTGAGCGGTTTCGTCAAGAACTCGACAGCCCCCGCCTTCATGGCTTGGACGGTCATGGGGACATCACCGTGGCCCGTGATGAAGATGATCGGCATGTCAGTTCGTTCGACGGCGACGCGCTTTTGCAACTCGAGGCCATTGAGGCCAGGAAGAGAAACATCCAGTACCAGGCAGTTCGGCACGAGAACAGGTGGCCGGGTCAGGAATTGATGCGCAGAAGAGAAAGTCTGCGGCTGCCAGCCTTCGCACCGAATCATTAGTTCTAGCGATTCGCGCACGGAGATGTCATCGTCGACCACAAAGACGATTGGTCTTACGTCGAACTGAAGTGGTGCCTCCAGCTCATGGCAAGTTGCGTGGGTTGAACTCATGTCTCACTCCTCAATTTGCCCTAGGGAATCGTCCCGGTGGGAGAACCGTAAGGCTGAACGAATGGTCTGGAGAAGCTGTTCGTCGCTAAAAGGCTTGCCTAGGAACGCCGCAGCGCCCGCTTGCACCGCTCGCTGACGGAAATCTTTGCTTTCGTAACCACTGATGAAGACGATAGGAATTCCACAGCCCGCGGCAGCGAGATGGCTTTGAAGCTGTAGTCCATTCATTCCCGGCATCTGCACGTCAAGGACTAGACACGAGGTATCGTGCAAATGTCCCGACCTCAGGAAGAGTTCGGCAGACTCAAAAGCTGCCGCTGGAAAGCCAAAGGACTCGATGAGTAGTGTGGTGGTCCTGCGAACCGACTCATCGTCGTCAACCACCGAGATCAGATTCTCCGTCACTCTGAATCCCTCACTGGCCCGAGGGTATTCGGAGCGGCAGCAGGAATCTATTGGGTGTTGGTAGATTTAGATCCTAAAAAGGATGATGCGGGTAAGCTTTCGCTTACGAGGCTCTTTCCGAGCGGCCTCTGAGCTTTTCGATCATTCTTACCAAGTCGACAAGGGATTCCGCGTGCATCTTCTCCATGGCCCTGCTGCGCTGGACCTTGACTGTGCTCTCCGCAGTGCCGAGCTGGCCAGCAATTTGTTTATTGAGCATGCCCGAAACAAGCATGGAGATTACCTGCTGCTCGCGAGCGGTTAAGGAATCGAAGCGCCGTTGGAGGTCAGTTACTTCTTTCTCCTGTTGGCGCCGGCTATCATCCCGCTCCAGTGCGATGCGAACCGCATCCAGCAAATCCTGGTCGCGAAACGGCTTCGTGAGGAATTCGACCGCCCCAGCCTTCATGGCGCGAACACTCATCGGGATGTCGCCGTGGCCGGTCAGAAATACGATTGGTATACGAATATTTCTCACTGCAAGCTCGCGCTGAAAGTCGAGTCCACTCAACCCAGGTAGTCTGACGTCCAGCACGAGGCAACTGGGCGCGTCTGGTAGCTTTCTATGCAAGAAAGTGTCAGTGGAGCCAAAGCTCTCAACCTGTAGCCCCACGGTGCTCAGGAGGAATTTGAGCGAAGAACATACCGATGGGTCGTCGTCGATAACAAAGACGATGGAAGCAGTAGTCACGCTGGACTCCCGGAACCTACGGGCAGCGTGAAGGAAAACACGGCACCAACGGGAAAATTCGGCATGGCCCAGAGGCGCCCGCCATGGTTTTCAACAAGTGACCGGCTGATCGACAAACCCATTCCCATTCCGTTTGCCTTGGTCGTAAAGAAGGGAGTGAAGATGCGATCTGCTCCTGCTCCAAGGCCAGCGCCCGAGTCGCGCACCGCAACCAGAACGTCACCAGACTCGTCAATCTTGGATTCCACGCAGAGTGAGCGCGGTTGATCTGTAACAGGGATCATGGCTTCAATGCCATTCGTGATCAAGTTCAGCAGTACCTGTTGCATCTGAACCCGATCCGCCAACACCAGGGGGAGTGCCTTCGTCAGTTGGCGTTCGAGGCGAACTCGATTCTCATAAAGCTGACGGTCAGCTAGAGCCAGCACCTCGTGAATAACATCGTTTATATCCAGCCTGTTCTTTTCGGCAGGTTCCTTCTTTATGAATCCGCGGATTCGAGCAACAACCGCGCTCGCTCGATTGCCGTCCGCAACGATTTCCTCAAGAGCCCGACGCAGAACCTCGGGCTTGAGGTTATCAGCGGCGAGCAGTCTCAGGCAGGCACTGCTGTTATTGGTTACCGCGGTCAGAGGTTGGTTGACTTCGTGGGCGATGGACGCCGCCAGTTCGCCCATGGTTGTCAGTCGGGAAACCCGAGCAAGGTCCGCCTGCGTCAACTGCAATGCTTGTTGTGCTTCTTTCCAATCATGCAAATCCACAACGCTCCCAAACCATTTGATGACCCGCCCTTCCCGATCACGCAAAGGCAGAGCGCTGGAAATACACCAACGATATGCGTGGTCCGCAGCGCGCCGGCCGCGAAATTCGTACTGAAAGGGCTTTCCGGTTGAAACCGCGGCCCTCCACGCTTGCTCCATATTTTCAATCTCATCCGGATGAACGGACTTCATCCAGCCAGCACCTTGGACCTGCTCCGGGGATAAACCTGTGTAGTCCAGCACGCGCTGGTTACAGTAATCGATCACACCGTCTGAACCGGCGCTCCAAAGCATCTGCGGAATGGTCTCAGTTAACTGGCGCAGGCTTCGCTCACTATCACGCAGTTTGTCTTCCGCATGTTTTCGTTCAATTCCCTGAGCAATCAAGTCCGCACCAGACGCCAGCGTCTCTGTCGTTTCTGGCGTGACCGGTTTCCGAGAGAACATGGCCAGTACGCCTATGGTGCGGTCTCCGACACTCAGTGGGTAACCTGCGAAACTAGCCATCCCTTCTTTCTCTGCCCATGCTCTGTCAGTGATTCGAGGATCATTGAGGACATTATTGGTCAGATGCGGTTTTCGTTCTTGTGCAATCATCCCAATTTTGAATTGTCCGATCGGAATGTGGCTGTGAGGTCCGTCAAGGTGCGTGTACATGCCTGCACTGGCCTGCAGGTTCAACACTTTTCCATCGTCACTCAGGGTCCAAATCCTCGCGAATGCCGCATCAAGATGGCGCACGATGGCTTCGCTGCACTCACTCAAGATTGTTTTCAAACTTGCTTCCTTACCGAAAGCCATGCTCACATCAGCGCGGACAGCGATCTGGCGGGCATGCGCTGCTCGCAGTTCCTCGGCCTGCTTTCTTTCGCTGATATCGCGGATAAAGCCGGTAAATACCTTATGACCATCTCTAGATAGCTCTCCAAACGAGATTTCCACGGGGAATTCTTGGCTATTCTTGCGCAGTGCGGTCAGTTCAGTGCCTTGCCAGTCGATGTGCCGCTGGCCGGTAGCCAAATAGCGGCTGAATCCTTTCTCGTGCAATTTCCGCAAGAATTCCGGCATCAGGATGGTCAACGGCTTCCCGATCAACTCCGACGGATCATAACCGAAGATTCTCATCGTGGCGGGGTTGGCAAACAGAATTGCACCGCGCTCGTCAATGCTGATCACGGCATCAGGGGCAGTTTCGACCACGAGGCGATAGTTCTCTTCGCTGTAGCGTAGGGCGGCCTCTTCGCGTTTGCGTTCGGTAATATCGGTGACCACGCCGCCGATGGCGTAGATTTTGCCTTCTGCAGTGAACAGAGGAAACTTCTGCACAATCCTGGTGTGGAGTCCGTCTTCGTAGCGAGCCGCGTCTTCAAGCTTCACCGGCTCGCCCGACTGTAATACTTCTCGATCAACGGCTTGAAACGCAGCAGCTTGTTCGGCCGAAAACAGCTCATCATCGGTCTTGCCGTTGACTTCATCGGGGATGTGAAAGGCTTTCTTGAACGCCTCGTTGGCATAGACGTACCGACTCTGCGAATCTTTCACGAAAGCCAGGTTCGGGCTGTTTTCAAAGAATGCGAGCAGCAGCTCCTCGCTTTGTTGCAGCATGGCCTCAGCCTGTTTACGTTCATGAATGTCCTCGCAAGCGATCAAATTTCGCAAGGATGTTCGCAAGGATGAGTCGCGGCCACGGGTTGGGGTGACGGCTAGGACCTTCCTAATCAAGAACCAGCGGTATTGGCCATCCGCCCGCCGGATGCGTGCCTCAGTTTGGAATGGTCTCCCGTCGGCCAAAGCCGCGGTTAGTTCGTCAGTGAACTTGACAGCATCATCTGGGTGAATCGTTGCTTGCCAGACCCTTCGATTTAATTGTTGTGTCAGGCAACCCGTATACTCCTGCCACTGACGGTTCACGAACTCAACGGATCCGTCGGGCAATGCACCTACCGCGGGTGTCGGCATCGTTTCGATAAGATTCCGAAGATCCGGCGGATCGATGGTTTGGGCACCGCGTCCTTCAGTGGTCATGTCTTTTGAACTCGTGGACAGTCGAGGAACTCTTGTGCGGAAGAGAATGTCCTTGGGCGCCAGCCTTCACAGCGGATCAACAATTCCGGCGACTCGCGCACGGAGACGTCGTCGTCGACAATGCAGACGATTGGTATGACTGGCTGCATTTGCGGCCACCCCATTTCATGGCCAAGTGTGTGCACCTGAACTCAGGCTTCACTGCACAGTAGACGCATTACGCCCCACGGTTGACGGGAATTCTACAACGACAACCCAATGGAAATCAACGAGATGAGGATCGTGCTGCGTTTCACAGCACCGGAGCGCGAGGTTCTGTTCCCGTAATGGCCGATGAGCCCATGGGAGTGACGCGAACTGTGTCCCCCTACCAAAGTATCGGCGATACCATCGTCCAATTGTTCGACTACGAAGCTTCTGTTCTCATGGCTCGCGTGGACCGATTCAATCGGGATGCGGACGGCCGAGAGCACAATGAGCATGAAACATCGAACTATTGATGGTCCTCACAGAAGAAAGCATCGATAAATAGACATTTTGGAAAAGAGCACATCGTATGAAAGGGTTCACTTATCTGTTGTTTGGCGTTGTGGCGCTAGCTGGCGTGGTCGTCTACATGGCTCACGCCTCTGGACGATCCGATGGAGAGGCTGATCCGGTTTTCGGAATCACAATTCCTCCCGGATACCGCGACTGGAAGCTGATCTCTGTTGCCCACGAAGAAGGCAATCTGAACGATCTTCGCGCCCTTCTCGGCAACGACGTAGCGATCAAAGCTTACCGGGAGGGGCGGCTGCCGTTCCCGGACGGCACAATCATTGCACGCCTAGCCTGGAGTTACGTTCCGTCCGAGGAAAACAACAAAGTCTTTGGCCGCACCCAATCTTTCGTGGCCGGACCGGCCACGAACGTTCAGTTCATGGTCAAGAACTCCAAGAAATACGCCGAGACGGGTGGTTGGGGGTTTGCTCAATTCAAAGACGGCAAACCTGCGGACGCGGCACTGCTCAAAACCTGCTTTCCCTGCCACGAGCCTGTCAAAGCTCGTGACTTTGTCTTCACACAGTACGCACCTTAGATACGGGGATGGTCCCATGGACGAGAAAGAACTGTTTCGCAATTCGGCCTGCGAAGAGCAGATCAAAACGGCGGAGCGTGAGTTATCGGCGTTCGTTCGTGCGGTGACGGAATTGTTCGGTCCGGAGCAGGCCAGGCTTTCGGCAGAAGACTGGCTACTCGAATTAGAACGAATGGATAGCCCGCCTCGAGCCACGCGTCGCGTGCCGCGAGCAGTCACCGTAGTAGCCTCGGCTCGATTGGCAAATCGGGAGACTCCAGCCTTGGATCATCGCGCGCTTGCGAAATCGGCTGATGCCAAGGGCTCGCCGATACTATCGTCTAATTGTCTCGCATCGGTGCTTATGGTGTGATCGCTGATCGCACGCCGATTTCGCTCACTGACGCATATTGAATGGAGGAACCCCAATGAGACGCTTCACATTCTTGTTGATTGCGGTTGCGACAACGGCCGGCCTTGTCGCAATCATTGGCCCTGCCCCCGGTCACGCGGACGAGAAATCCGCTTCCTACGTTACCGAAATCCCGCAGGGGTACCGCGACTGGCAGTGGGTCTCCTCGGCCCATGAAGCAGGCAACCTGAACAGTTTAGGTGGGGTCCTGGGAAACGATGTAGCGATCAAGGCCTATCGCGAAGGCAAACTCCCGTTCCCGGACGGCACGATCATTGCTGCTTTGCATTACCGTTACGTCCCGTCGGAGGAAAACAACAAAGTCTTTGGTGAGGCTCAATCTTTTGTCCCCGGCGCTCCCACGAACGTTCAGTTTATGGTGAAGGACTCAACCAAGTACGCCGCAACCGGCGGCTGGGGGTTCGGTCACTTCGCGGGCGGCAAACCTGGCGACGCGGCGTTTATGAAAAGCTGTTTCCCCTGCCACGAGAAGGCCAAAGGAAGCGACCTTGTCTTTACTCGTTATGCACCTTGATGAGCGGCAAGGCACAGCTTGTGTAGTTCTAACGATGTGAAGGTTGGCTGAGAAACAAAGGCAGCACAAGGAAATCCATAACACGGGAGAAAATGATATGTCGCACCACTACTCTGGTCCGGACTTTGGCTTTCCCCACGGGGACGCCCGCCTCGACTTTACTGACCTGTATGCCTTCCCCAAGCCTGGGGATTCGAGCAAGTCCGTCTTTATTATGAACGTGCACCCATCGGTTGGTGTAAACCCACCCGGGCCGACTACGGACGAGCCGTTCGCGACGGAAGCGCTATATGAGCTGAAGATTGACACCGATGGCGATGTTGTTGCCGATATCGCGTACCGAGTGCGATTCAACTCAGACAAGGAGGGAGCGCAGACCGCAACCTTACGACGGATCGAGGGCGCGCAGGCCGCCAGCACAGGTGAAGGCGGGCAAGTTATCGTCGCGGGAGTGCCGGTGTCGACGGGGTCGCAGACGCATGTGGCCGAGGGCGGGGACTATCGCCTCTTCGCTGGCTGGCGCAGCGATCCATTTTTCTTCGACGTGGAGGGCGCCCTGAACAATCTGCAGTTCACCGGTAACGACTACTTCGCCGACAAGGACGTGTGCAGCATTGTGCTGGAAGTACCCAACTCTGCCTTGGGCTCTGGAAAGGTGAGTCTGTGGGCGCGCACGCTGGACGGGGCAAGTGGAAAATTGGTACAGGCGGATCGCGGCGCGCGGTCGAATCAAACTCCCTTCCTTGCCAGCGAGCAGAATACCGCCTATCTCGCCGCGGAGCCAGCGAACGATGCCCGTTTCGTCCCGGTATTCGCGCACGCGCTGGAGCACACCGGGGGTTACACGCAGGCGGAAGCAACCCGGGTCGCCGGGACCTTGCTGCCGGACGTGCTCCACTATGATCCCACGCGGCCGGCGTCCTACCCGAACAATGGCCGGGCACTCACCGACGACGTCGTGGATTTCTTTCTCCCTCTACTTACCAATGGAAGAGTAACGCGAGATAACGTAGGGCCTCACACAGACCTGCTCACCTCCTTTCCTTACGTCGGCTCGCCGCATAAGATGCGATCCGCGGAACGGGTGGCCGCCTAAGCTGGGCAGAAAGGAACTTTCATGAAGTATTCGACTCTCTATCGCGCGATAGAGATCGACAGTCTCTCTATCGCCTATCGTGAGGCAGGTCCGAAAGATGCTCCGACGATTCTGCTGCTGCACGGTTTGCCGTCTTCCTCGCGAATGTTCGAGCCTCTTTTGACCCGTCTTTCCGATCGTTATCACCTTGTCGCGCCCGATTACCCGGGCTTCGGTCACAGCGACTGGCCGGACCCGAGACAATTCGCGTACACCTTCGATCACATCGCGGAAATCATGAATCACTTCACCGAGGCGCTCGGTCTCTCCCAATTCACCCTCTACATGCAGGATTACGGTGGCCCCGTCGGCTTTCGCATGATATTGGCCCATCCGGAGAGAGTCGAAGCTGTCATCGTCCAGGACGCGGTAGCACATGACACTGGTCTCGGCGAGAACTGGAAAACCCGACGCGCCTTTTGGGCCGATCGGGCTGCCAACGAGAGCGCGCTGCGCACAAATCTCCTGTCGCTCGCAACCACGAAGTCCCGCCACGCGGGGAACGATCCCAACGTGGAGCGCCACAACCCGGATCTCTGGACCGACGAATTCTATTTTCTAAATCAACCCGGCCAGGCTGACATTCAAAGCGACCTCTTCTACGACTATCGCACCAACGTCGATTCCTACCCGCGATGGCAAGCATGGATGCGCGAGAAGCATCCGCGCCTGTTGGTGATCTGGGGTAAGTACGAGTCTTCGTTCGACCCCTCCGAGCCAGAGTCCTATCGCCGCGATGTCCCAGAAGCGGAAGTCCACATCGTCGATGGCGGCCACTTCGCCTTGGATACCGCCGCAGACGAAATTGCCGCACTGGTCCAAGGATTCGTCGGTTGTTCACGCCAGGGCTCTGCGGCGCGGCGCGCAGGGTGAAGCGGCACTTTGAGAGGGACGGTGCTCGGCAGTGTTGGCTTCGAACCCCTAAAACGAAAGCTTATTTATGTCGGTCAAAAAAACAGCGATCATAACCGGAGCATCAGGGGGTATCGGCGCGGGTTTAGTCGAGGGGTTTCTGAGGGAAGATTATAACGTCGTCGGGACTTCTCGTGAAGCCAATCGGTTCTCTCGATGCTATTACCCCTGGTTTGGCGCAGGTTGTTCACACGCCTCACCCGCCACAAGGGCCGCCCGAATCTGGCCCCCCGGTCTCATTCGCGCGCAGCGGGATTACCGCCGCTTGGGACCCGAAATTCACGAGCTTGCTTGAACTGGCAGAAGCATGCGACGTTCCGGTCAGATGGTCGTGTCGGACTGGAGTCTGCCATACCTGCATAACTGGTCTGATTGGCGGATCGATTATTTATAACCCTGAGCCACTGGAGCGGCCCGCTCCCGGGAACGTGCTCGTATGCTGTTCCCAGCCAAGCGCGGGCGTCGCACTCGATCTTTGATAGAGAAGGATCGTTGAGAAGAACGGGAGGAGTCCAATCATGCGTTCTGATATTGTGCCCGGAGGTATTTTCCCCGACTACGAACTGCCCGATCACACGGGCACGCAGCGCAAGCTCAGCGAGCTACAGGGCGAGGACCCGCTGATCCTCACGCTCGCGCGCGGCCACTACTGCCCAAAGGAACACCAGCAGCATTTGGAACTCGCCGCGTTCTACCCGAAAATCGCAGTGGCCTACACTCAGATCGCCACGATCGCCACCGACGACCACCATACTCTGCAGGAGTTCCGTGCGTCAGTCGGAGCCCAGTGGACATTCCTTTCGGACCCAGACCGAACGGTTCAGAAGGATCTCGACATCCAGGAATACACCGACCCCGAGCACAATCCGATGATCCCGCATACACTCGTGCTCAAGCCGGGCCTCGTGATCCACAGCATCTATAACGGCTACTGGTTCTGGGGGCGTCCATCGGCTATCGATCTTTGGCACGATCTGCGTGTCGTGACCAGTGAAATCCGTCCAGACTGGGATCTGAGCACTCCTGGACTCCGCGAAGCGTGGAACGCGGGCGACCTCTCGCGTTTCCACGGCTGGAACAAGCGGGCCAGCGGAGAGAAATGAAGCCGACTGCTTCCCCAAGTCTGTGGCGACCGCTTCGAGTAACGGTTTTTCGCAATCTGCTAATCGCGGACGTCGTTTCAGACGCCGGCGCTTTCATGCAGAACGTTGGCGCAGCCTGGTTGATGGTCTCACTCGGCGCCGGGCCGATTTATGTTGCGCTGACGCAGACGGCCGCCTCCTTGCCATATTTTCTACTGGCTCTTCCAGCGGGCTCGGCTGGCGACATCTTCGACCGCCGTAAGCTGGTTCTTTTCACCGAGTCGTGGATGATGGGTGTCGCGTTGATTCTGGCGATCTTGACCATCGCGGGAGCGATGTCGCCATGGATACTCTTGGCGCTCACTTTTGCGCTCTCGGCGGGAGATGCGTTCGAAGCGCCGGCATGGCGTGCAATCCTGCCCGAATTGGTGCCCAAGGAGGATCTGGCAGCGGCTTCTGCGCTCAACGGAATTGAATTCAACCTCGCCCGAGCGGTTGGGCCGGCGCTCGCTGGCGCGATCATATCTGTTGCCGGTGTCGCCGCAGCCTTCATCGCAAATTTCGTTTCGTTTTTCGGCGTCATCCTTGTGGTTGCCAGGTGGAAGAGGTCTGTGCGGAGAAGGAGCGCGCCGCCGGAATCTTTTTCTGGAGCTACCGTCGCGGCAATTCGATACGTACGGCACTCTCCCGCAATCCTGACGGTATTGCTCAGAACCGGTGTAGTAATGTTCTTCACCAGCGCCCTCTTCGCATTGCTGCCGACCGTTTCTCGAAACATGAATCAGAGTGCAACCGGCTATGGACTCTCGCTGGGCTGCTTTGGTGGCGGTGCGATCATCGGTGCTTTGGTCATGCAGTCGGCGCGTGACCGGTGGGCGGTGGAGCCCATAGTGTCGACCGGCGTCGTGAGCTTGGGGCTAGTGATTCTGGCGATGAGTGGGTTGCACAGATTGAGCACACTGGCTGCAGTTATGTTGGTTGGCGGTGCGGCATGGGTCATTTTCATTTCCCTCATCAACGCCCTTGTCCAGAACCTTGCGCCTGATTGGGTGAGAGCACGAGTCCTCGCCATCTTCATTCTGGTTTATCAAGGGAGTTATGCGCTCGGGACGGCGGCTTGGGGTGCCGTCGCGCAACGAGCAGGCGTTGGAGCCGCGCTTGTCTATGCTGGAATGGGGACCATCGCCACCGCAGCAATTGCCCTTTTCGCGCAACTTCCCGATTCTACCGCAGATCTGAGTCCCTGGAACCACTGGCGCATGCCGGTCGTCATCAAGGAAGTTGGGGCTGATGTCGAGAAGGGACCGGTATTGGTCACGATCGAGTATTCCGTCAGTCCAAAACGGACGCAAGAATTCCTGGATGCGATGCATGAATATGGTCGAACGCGGCGTCGCGACGGCGCGTATCAGTGGGCAATCTTTCGCGATACTGAAGTCGCGGATCGTTATCTGGAGACATTCCTGGTGAACTCCTGGGCAGAGCATCTGCGTCAGCATGAGAGGCAGACCCAAGCCGACCGTGAGTTGGAACAGCGAATAAACAGCTGTCTTTCCGGAGAACCGATGGTGCGTCATTTGATCGACGCCCATGTGGCAGAAACCTGATCGGGCGAGCTTCAGGCGTGACCGGCTGACGAGTATCTCGCAAGGAACTAGTGACGGTTTTTGACAGGGAACTCCGGTATGCTTGGCGGAATGCAAGCCACGACGGCAATTCCGGAGATTGAATTCCAGGATGTCTCCTACCGTGTGGCGGGCACACAAGTACTTTCCGGATTTAACCTGCAGGTCCAGAGTGGAGAAACACTAGTGCTGCTAGGGCGCAGCGGGTCCGGAAAGACCACATTACTCAAGCTGGTCAATCGCCTGTTGACGCCCAGTTCCGGCGACATCCGGGTGAAAGGATTGTCCAATGCGAAAGCAGACGTGATCGGTCTGCGTCGCAGCATCGGCTACGTGATCCAGGACGTCGGATTGTTTCCTCACTTTACGGTCGAGCGGAACATTGGGTTGGTTCCGAGGATCGGAGGCTGGCCCGAAGACCGAATTCGTGCACGTGTGCAAGAGTTGCTGCAGTTGGTGGGCTTGGCAGCTGATCTGGCGTCGCGGTATCCGCATCAGCTGTCGGGCGGGCAAAGGCAGCGGGTCGGCGTGGCGCGGGCGCTGGCGGCAGACCCCGAGATACTCCTGATGGATGAGCCTTTCGGCGCGCTCGATCCACTGACGCGCGATGAGTTGCAGCGCGAATTTCTTGCCCTTCAGCAACGACTCCACAAGACCGTTGTATTTGTGACTCACGATCTGCGCGAGGCCTTGCGGCTAGGAACGCGGATTGCGTTGATGGAGGCGGGCCGGCTGGTCACGGTGCTGACGCCGCGGGAGTTTCTGCAATCGAGCGATCCACTGGCGTCCGCTTATGTAAGAGCGTTTGGCGAAGGTTTAGAGTCGGCCGCAAATCGGGGCACGTCATGAATGTCTTTCGCTACATTTGGCAGAATCAAGGTCAGGTGCTGGAACTTACGTTGGAGCACTTGCGGCTGGTCGGTTTTTCCACGCTGTTCGCGATGCTGGCCGGAATACCATTGGGAATTGTGATCGCCCGCCGGCCGCGATGGAACAAGCCAGTGTTGGCCAGCGCCAACATCATCCAGACGATTCCCAGCCTCGCGCTGTTTGGTTTTCTACTGCCGGTGCCATGGCTGGGTGAGCGCTCAGAGCGGCTCGCGATTTTGGCTCTCACGCTATACGCACTCTTGCCCATCATCAGGAACACGTATACGGGAATTCGGGGCGTCGATCCTGCCGTAGTCGAAGCAGGGCGAGGCATGGGACTCACGGAATCACAGCTTTTGTTTCAAGTGGAACTGCCGCTGGCGGTGAGCGTGATCCTCTCGGGTGTGCGCGTGGCGGTCGTCATTTCGGTCGGGCTGGCGACAATTGCAGCGGCGATTGGTGCCGGGGGTCTAGGAGAATTTATTTTCCGCGGCTTGGCGATGGTGGATAACCGAGTCATCCTGGCCGGAGCGATTCCAGCCGCAGTTTTGGCGCTGACGGCCGATTTTGGCGTGGGATGGCTGGAAAGGCGAATGCAGACGCGATGACGGTTCCGCGATTGAATCCAGGAGGGTTGACTCGAGGACGGTTGTTTATCGCGGCGCTTCTGTCGCTGACGTCTTGTGCTCCTTCGCATCACGATCGCATTGTGGTTGGCTCCAAGAATTTCACCGAGTCGTTTATTTTGGGCGAGCTCATCGCGCAGCAAATAGAGACTCGCACCCACCTGAAAGTGGAGCGACGCTTCTACCTGGCCGGAACGTACATCTGCCAGCAGGCGATTCTTGCGGGGCGGATCGATGTGTATCCGGAATATACGGGCACGGCGCTTACCGCGATTCTCAAGCAGAATGCCGGCTTCGATAAGCAGGATGTGTATCGACGAGTGAAGAGCGAATACGAACATCGTTTCGGATTGACGCTCGGACCGTCTCTTGGCTTCAATGACACTTTCGCAATGGAGGTCCGCGGAGAAGACGCGCGCCGCTTGGACCTCAAGACTCTCTCGCAAGCGGCAGTGTTCGCTCCGCAATGGCGTGCCGGGTTTGGTTACGAATTCATGGAACGGCCGGATGGATATCGAGGACTAGCCGCAACCTACGGGCTGCACTTCGCGGAACAGCCGCGCATCATGGATCTGGGCCTGCTGGCGCGGGCGCTGAAAGATCGCCAGATCGACCTGGCCGCCGGGAACGCAACTGACGGGCTGATCCAGGCTCTGGATCTTTTCGTACTCGGAGATGATCGCCATTATTTCCCTCCGTATGAAGCGGTGCCAGTCATACGCAGGCAGACGCTGGATGAGCATCCGGAAGTGGCGCGGGCTCTTGCGGAGTTGGCGGGTAAGATTTCCGACGAAGAGATGCAACGGCTGAATTACGAGGTCGATGGCCAGCACCGCGACGCGGCCGACGTGGTGCGCGAATTCCTTAGAAACAAAGGACTCGTGCGGTGATCGACCGCGATGGCGAAGCTTCGACGACACATTTTAGGCGAAGTGCTCAATTTCCAACGCCCCCTGCAGTGTGAGCACTGCGTTGCCCTTGAGGACGACGCGGTCTCCGGCCATTTCACACTAGAGTTCACCGCCTCGCTCCGATAATTGGCACGCGTGCAAAGACAATTTTCCCAATCGCTTTGACCAATAAGGAGTCAGCGCGCAATGGGCGAGCCCGTCACGGGATCTTCCGGAATGCTGTAACTCGGCTTGAAGTAGCGCGTTACGAAATCGACTGTCTCTTCACGTGCGGTGACTGCCACAACGAAAGGATGGAGCAGTTCCAAGAGGGAGGTTATTTTCGGCAGCGATCTTGCGCAGAATCTGGTCATCTAACCAGCTTTCAAGAGGGCAGACCGCTTGGGGGATTTCCGCGAAAAGGCTCGCGGGTGGATGCGTTCATGCGAAAGAGCGGAAGGCGCATTGCCCAATTGTACTGGTCGCAGATAATGGTCGGCTGGGACGTCGGTCGATGATTGTCGCCGGGCGGATGAAAATCCCTGAGACCTTCGTCTTGTCGGGACCCAATCGGAGCCTACCACGACGAACTCGGATTGATGGCGGCGTTTAATCTCAATCTACTGGGCCGGGTCAGGCGTGAACTCAGGGCTGATTTTGATTCGCACGAATCGCGCGCTTGGCAAGAATTAACTATGAGGCGCGGAGTGTCGGGATGCGAAGCGGCAGGTCGTCGGCATTCCGGCGGCCGAAGTCGTCGTAGCGTTCCAGGAGGGAGAGACCATATGGACGGAAAGCAGTCCTTAATCACTCAACCGACGATGTGGTCAAGAGAGAGCGCGCCTCGGTCTTCCGCCGCGAAGTCCAATGAATCGATAAGCAGTGGTCTTCTGCCGAAAACCTGCTTATTGCCGAGTGATCGCCACGTGAGTCAGAAGAATTGCACTCAGGGTGCTCCGGACTTGCGCCATGCCCGCAGGTTGAGAGCGCTCATCACCATGCAAAATATGTTGGCGGGGATGAACCCCATTTGAGCTGTTTGGAATCCGATGACGCACACGACAACGCTATTGACGCCGGCCAATGCCCAGCCTTCCCAGCACCGCCGCCCCACCAGAACCGTGGAGGCGATGGTTAACACGCAAGATAGATAATCGAGCCGAAACACAGATGAAGACCTCCTGAAACATTGTGAGTGAAAGATAGGCATTTTGGCTGTGATGCCGACCTTTTGTTAAATGACCTTGGTTACTTGACCGGAAAACAAGTTGGCTTAAGCCGGAGAGAGCGATGTCCGCAGATCAAGATCAAACAAACGGATGCGCATGTGTGCGAAGACTGCATTAAAAACCGGCGATAGGTGGGTTCATTTGCGCTTGTGTCTTAATCTGCGGACATGTGGCGTGTTTGCGAGTCATCGAAGGACAAGCACGCCATCAAGCACTTTCACCTGCTGACCGTCGACGATGACCCCGACCCGCGTCCAATCGTTATTGAGCTTCACTCGCTCATAGATAGTTACCTTGATCTCACCCACAGAAACCTCGATATTCAATACGGGGATTTCCGGGCGAACCAACAATTCTCTGCGGGGTGGAGATCCCGCATGTAGTTCAACTGTAGTTCTACGGGCGACGGAGAGTTCAGGAAAGCGTTACGAATCAGCAGGATGGAAAGGTGTTGGTAGCGCTACCGGGAATCGAACCCGGGTTTGAAGATTGAGAATCTTCCGTCCTAACCCCTAGACGATAGCGCCACTTGGGATGAAATGCGACGAAGTCCGATTATAACAAAGCTTGTTCTACCCCAAGCAGATGTTGGTGTCCCGGTCATGGAGTTTTTTCCCGAGATCTGGAGCTGACCGCAAAGTATTGCAAAATGTATTGCAGCGCGCCCTTCGGACTGACAATTCCGTCTGAACTGCCTTGACAAGAGCGGACCTGAGCGGGATACTCAGTAAGGCGAATAAAAAGCGAATACGTGGATCTCGCCCGGGCTGATTCTGCCCTCTGCGTTCCCTGACAATTGTGAGAAAAAATATGTCTGCCTCTCCGGTTTTTTCATCGGCGGCCATGGGCCGCCCTTTTATTTTTTCTGCGGGCGAGAAATCCGCAAAAAAGACCGCGGAAATTCTGGCTCAAGTTGGCGCCGTTTCCAAACTGGCCGCGGTCGTTCCCGCCTCACGCCTTGATGTTTGCCTGGCACCCGAAATGATTTCGAGCGGGATTCCGCAACTAGACGCGCTGACCGGCGGACTGGCTCGCGGTTGTCTCACGGAAATCTGCGGCACGGCTTCCTCGGGAAGAACCAGCGTATTGCTTTTCGCGCTCGCCCGCGCTACCCAGCGCGGGGAAGTTTGCGCACTGGTGGATGCCAGCGATGCTTTCGATCCAGCGTCTGCCGCGGCTGCCGGCATGGAGATGAGCCGCTTGCTATGGGTGCGATGCGGAGAAAAACATCCGTCGCGCAGGCCTGCTACGGCGGCACGAACCAGCGGCAAGAAACTCGGCAATTCTTATCCGGCCATGTTTTCAGACAATTTGTGTCATTTGTATCAAGGGGTGCCTTGGGGCATAGCACAGGCCAGGCGCGGGGAAACGCAGCTTGGGCAAATGCTGAAAGTCACCGACCTGCTGCTGCAAAGCAATGGTTTTGGAATGATTGCACTTGATCTCGGCGATGTTCCGGTGTCGAGCGCGCGGCGAATTCCATTGGCATCGTGGTTCCGCTTCCGTCGTGCCATTGAGCATACGACGACTGTTTTGCTGGTCGTGGAACAACAGCCCATTGCAGGCAGTTGCTCGTCGATGCTGGTGAAAGTATCAAGCGCCCGGTCTCGGGTCTCGGGGAAAAAACTGGCAGCTCTCAGCTCTCAGGAATCAGGGAATCGGCCGGTGCAGGCAGAAGTACATCCAGAACTCTCGCATACGAAACTATTGGATCAGTTCGAAATTACGGCTGAGTTGGTGCACTCGCGTTTGCAACGAACTTTAGAACGAAAGCCGATGCAATCGGCGGCAAGTTTCAACAGTCGCGCCGCATGGGCAGGATAGTTCGCAGTTTCCTGTTCTCAGTTCTCAGACTCGAGTCTTCATGATTTTGTGGTCACGCAATGCATGAGTCTTTACTGACTGGTTTTCATGTTTGCCTGTATCTTCATCCCCGACTTCTGCGCCCAAGCGATCATTCGCTTGGAGCCAAAGTTGCGCCTGTGCCCGGTTGCGGTACTCATCGGGCGGGCTCCGCTGGAGAAGGTGTTTGCCCTCAATGAAAGAGCGCGTCAATCGGGGATTGACGTAGGCGCAACCAAATCGCAACTGGAAGCTTGGGAAAATCTAGTGTTGCGCACCCGCTCGGAGTCGCAGGAGACATCGGCACACGCCGCGCTGCTCGATTGTGCGCAATCATTTTCTCCGGAAGTGGAGGACACATCCTGCGGCACTGTGATTCTGAACCTTGCCGGGCTCGAGCCGATGTTGGGCCCGCTGCAGAAGATTGCCCGCGACCTGTCGCAGCGCATCTTGGAGATGGGACTGGAAGCGAACATTGCGGTGGCTGCGAATCCGGATGCGGCTTTGCTCGCAGCCCGGGGTTTTCCCGGTGTGACTTTGATTCCCGAAGGGCGCGAAGCGGAACGTCTAGGAGATCTACCTGTGGATGTGTTGCTGGAAAGTTTTTTCTGCGAAGGGGAGCAGGCAGCGCACTGGATTGAAACCTTCGATCGCTGGGGCATTCGCAAGCTGCGTTCATTGGCGGCTCTTCCTGAAGTTCCGGTCAGCGAGCGTCTGGGGCAGCCGGGAGTTCGACTGCAAGAACTGGCGCGGGGGGAGATATCACGCGACTTGCGGGTGCTCGAACCGCAATCGATCTTTGTCGAGAGTGTGGATCTGGAATATCCCATCGTGCTGCTGGAACCGCTGGCTTTTCTAATCAATCGCATGTTGGAACAACTATGTGCGCGCTTGAGTGCGCGGGCCTTGGCGGCGCAGGAGTTGCAATTGACATTGGATCTCGCGGGTATGTCATCGGATGGTTGCGAATCGTCCGGGCGCGCACTGCCTCGAACATTTATGCGCAGGCTGCGGCTGCCTTCGCCCATGCTGGACGCAAAAGTTTTTCTTAAATTATTGCAACTCGATTTGCAGGCTCATCCTCCGGGAGCGCCCATTGGGAAGGTTCATCTGTTGGCGGAGCCGGCGCGTCCGCGAGCGTTGCAGAGTGGATTGTTCCAGCCGGTTTTTCCCGAGCCCGAAAAACTGGAGCTAACGCTGGCGCGCATTGCAGGCATTGTAGGCGAGGGAAGAGCGGGGTCGGTGGAATTACTGGATACGCACCGTGCAGATGCGTTTACGTTGCGCCACTTCGCACCCGCGGAACCGGGATCAACGCAGTCAGTGAAGCAGCCTACAAATCGACAGAAGAACAAAGACATGTATATGTCAGGAAATGGCAGCGTCTTCGAGTGTGATGAAAAGTTCCACGAGAAGCGCGAGGAAAACGTCAAAGAAATTATCCAGGATGAAAAAGGCGCGGTGATTGCCCTGCGCCTGTTTCGTCCGCGGTTGGACGCAATCGTTACTCTGTGCGAAGCGAAGCCGGTGCGAATGCGATGTCCGGTGCGTGAAGATATCGCCGGCGAAATCGTATGGACCGCCGGTCCCTGGCGGTCTTCCGGCGATTGGTCGGAACAGGAAGGCTGGTCGCGCGAGGAGTGGGACATCGCAATCTCCGCTGATTCAGGACTTGTGTTGTATCGCTTAGTGCAAGACAAGTTAAGTGGGACCTGGTTTGTGGAAGGGACCTATGACTGAGAGAAAGTTCTCAGTTGCCGGTTCTCAGTTCTCAGCGTTATCAGGCCAACTGAAGAACTGAGAGCGGAAAAAGCCGATGTACGTTGAACTCCACTCCCGCTCCGCGTTCAGCTTTCTCGAAGGGGCTTCGCTTCCCGAGGAACTGATTGCGGTGTGCTCGAACCTGGGCATGACGGGGATGGCCTTGCTCGATCGCGATGGAGTGTACGGCTCGCCACGCTTTCATCTCGCCGCAAAAAAAGCAGAGATCAAGGCGCACATTGGGGCGGAAGTGACGTGCGCTTCGTTTTCACCGGGCGCGGAACCTAGCCCTGCCTGTAGGGGGCAGAGACCCGTCGCGACAGAAGAACAATGCCACGGTAGATTCCGGCTTCCGCTGCTGGCCGCTTCGCGCGCGGGGTATCAAAATCTCTGCCGGCTAATTACAAAAATGAAATTGCGAGCAGGGCGTAAAGAAGGCGCCTTCGCGTCGGATCTTGATTTTATCGAGCATGGCGACGGTTTGATTTGCCTCACCGGTGGAGAAGAAGGACCGCTGGCTGCCGCACTCAAGCGAGGTGGCCCGCAGGCGGCATTTGAAGCGGTGAAACGACTGGCGAAAATGTTTGGGCGATCGAATGTCTATGTCGAATTACAACGGCACTTTCATCGCGAGGAAGAATATAGAAACCGGGTTGCGATTGAGATCGCGGAGGCTTTGCAACTGCCGCTACTGGCGACCAATGGCGTGAACTATGCCACGCCCCGGGAGCGCGAGTTGGCGGATGCCTTCACCGCGCTGCAGCATCATCGCACGCTGGCGACTGCCGGGCGTCTGCTGTCGAGGAATGGCGAGCGCTATCTTAAATCTCCAGCAGATATGCGAATGGTGTTTGCGGATTTTCCGCAGGCCATCGCCAACACGGTTGAACTTTCCTCCCGGCTGGAGTTCACGCTGAACGATCTGGGATACGAATTCCCGCGCTATCCCGTGCCGGAGGGGGAAAGCATGATTTCATTTTTGCGCGAGCGCACGCGGGAGGGAATGCAGAGCCGGTATGGGCGGGCGGATGCGGAACTGAAAAAGCGGGCGCGGCGGCAGATTGAGCGCGAGTTGAGCTTGATTGAACATCTAAAACTTGCCGGCTACTTCCTGATTGTGTGGGATCTGGTGCGTTTCTGCCGGGAAGAGAAGATTCTGGCGCAGGGTCGCGGATCGGCTGCCAATAGCGCGGTCTGCTACGCGCTCGGCATCACGGCGGTGGATCCGATTGGCATGGAATTATTGTTCGAGAGATTTCTTTCCGAGGAACGGGGCGAGTGGCCGGACATCGATCTCGATTTGCCCAGCGGCGACGAGCGGGAACGTGTAATTCAGTACGTGTATCAGCGCTATGGACAACGCGGCGCGGCCATGACCGCCAACGTGATTACCTATCGCAATCGGATGGCGGCGCGCGAAATGGGGAAGGCGCTGGGATTCGATGCGGAGACGCTGAAGCGAATTTCAGCGGCGGTGGCCACCTGGGAATTCAAGGACGAGAACGATGCGCTCGATCGCCGTCTGCGCGATGCCGGGCTCGACCTGAAGCATCCGCGAATTCGCAAGTATTTTGAATTGTGTCTGGCCGCGCAGGATTTACCGCGGCATTTAGGGCAGCATTCGGGCGGAATGGTTATCTGCGAGGGGCGACTGGATTCAGTGGTGCCGCTGGAACCGGCTTCCATGCCGGGCCGCGTGGTGGTGCAGTGGGATAAAGAAGACTGCGCCGACATGGGCATCATCAAAGTCGATCTGCTGGGCCTGGGCATGATGGCGGCGTTGAAGGATTCTCTTCAATTGATTCGCGATCATTATCACGAGGAGGTGGATTTGGCGCATCTTCCGGCGGATGATCCGGTGGTGTATTCCACGCTGCAAAAAGCCGACACGGTGGGGATGTTTCAGGTGGAGAGCCGGGCGCAGATGGCGTGCCTGCCGCGCCTGAAGCCGGAGCGCTTTTACGACATCGTGGTGCAAGTAGCGATCATACGTCCGGGGCCGATTGTGGGAAATATGGTCAATCCATTTCTCAAGCGGCGGCAGGGCAAGGAGGCGGTCACGTACCCGCATCCATCTCTTGAAACGGTGTTAGGCCGTACGCTGGGCGTGCCGCTGTTTCAGGAGCAGTTGCTGCGCATGGCGATGATCACCGCCAATTTTACGGGCGGCGAGGCGGAGGAGTTGCGCCGTGCCATGGGCTTCAAACGTTCCGAGGCGCGAATGAAAGTGATCGAAGAAAAGCTGCGCGCCGGTATGACGCGCAACGAAATCCTTGGCGAAACGCAGGAACAGATCATCCAGTCGATTACTTCGTTCGCGCTTTATGGATTTCCGGAATCCCACGCCGCGAGCTTTGCTTTAATTGCCTATGCCAGCGCCTATTTGAAGTGCCATTACCTGGCGGCGTTCACGGCGGCGCTGCTGAATAATCAACCCATGGGTTTTTACCATCCCTCGACGATTGTCAAAGACGCGCAGCGGCACGGATTGAAAGTGCTGGCGATGGATGTGACGCGGTCGGATTGGAAGTGCACGTTGGAGCCGTCAACTATCAGCCATCAGCCATCAGTACGCCTCGGCCTGAAATATGCGCGTGGGTTGCGCGAGCCGTCGGGGCAGGCGCTAGTCCGGGAGCGCAGTTTAGCTCCGTTTGCTTCGGTTCAGGATCTGGCCCGGCGGGTGCCCGAGTTGCGCAAGGATGAATTGACGACGCTGGCGGAAATCGGAGCACTGAATGAAATTGGAAACTCACCACGGAGGTACCCTTCGGCTGCGCTCAGGGCAGGCTCCGACACGGAGAAAAGCATTGAGAGGAATTCTTATTCAGCGGGTCTCAATCAAAAGAATTCTTCCGTGTCTCCGTGTCTCCGTGGTGAAAAGCTGTTTCATCGGCGCGATGCGCTGTGGCAAGTCGAGCGTGCGGTGCGCTGGTCAGGGCCTTTGCTGGATGAGCTTCCAGAGATTGATGGAGAATCTCCACTGGCGGCTATGACGGATGAAGAACGGTTGGTGGCGGATTTTCGCGCCACCGGGCTGACGGTGGGGCCGCATCCCATGCAGTATCGGCGAGAAGAGATGAAAAGGATGGGGATTTATCGTGCTTGCGATCTGGCGAATCTTCCGAATGGACAGCGTTTACGAATCGGCGGATGCGTGATTGCCCGCCAGCGTCCGGGAACGGCCAAGGGGATGATGTTCATAAGTCTGGAAGACGAAACTGGAATTGCCAACGCGATTGTCGCTCCCGACCTGCTGCAGAAGAATCGTGTGCTGCTGATCTCCGAGCGCTTTCTGATGATCGAAGGAATTCTGCAGAATCAGGACGATGTGATCCACATCCGGGCGGAAAAAGTCTCGCCGCTGCGCATCACGCAGGCGGAAACTGCCTCGCACGATTTTCATTGACGCATACGCGGCTAACTGAGGCCTTGAATAGCAGGGTCAGCTGGGACGAAGCAGGCCCTTCGCTTCGCTCAGGATGACAAAATGAGGGGCTGCGGTACTTCAGAGCTGTCAGGCGGTCGAGAGCTTTCTGGCGTTGTGGCGCAGAGAGCGGCCTTCGGACAGGCCGTAGAGTTCTTCCGCCAGATTCTTGGCATGGTCGCCGACGCGCTCCAGCGCCTGGGCGGCGAGAAGGATGTCGAAATTCTGCTGGCCGGTCGGGCTGTTGGGCTCGGCCAGGTGTCTCTGAAACAAGGAGTGGCACAAGCGGTCGACGTTCGGATCGGATTGCAGAACAGTCTGGGCATGTGACACGTCACGCTTGAGGAAACCCTGATGAACCTGCTCCAGCATTTCACAAAGCAAAGAAGCCATCTCGATCAACTGGCGGGAGTCGGCGGGCGGCAATTTTTCGCGCCGGGGCTGAAGTTGCATCACCGCACTATAGGCGAGGTCCCCGATGCGTTCGAGATCGGTGATGAACTTCAGACACGCGAGCAGTTCGCGTGCCTTGGCTTCACCTACGCGGGTGATGGCTTCGGGGAGTTGGTCATCGATCTTGCGCTCGATCTGGTCGAGTTCCTTCTCGCAATCCTTGATCGCGAGAAAAGCCAGGCGCGAACCGTCGGCGAGATACTCGCGAACATTGAAGACGGCGTCGCGGGCGATCAGGCAGCCGCGGACGACCAGGGCCGTGAGTTCGTCTTCGGCCAAATCCTCACTACTGCCGCGGAGCCGATCTGGACGTGGGAGCGATTCCTTAGCCCGGGATCGGGTCGGGGACGGGCGGCGTTTCGGTCGTGCTTGCGGGGGAGATGGTTTTCGGGCCATGGGAAACTTGCGCTCTTCCAAACCAGATACTCAGCTGCGAAGAAAATAGCATAAAGCGAGAATGTGAATGGAATGTAAATGATTCCGCTACTTCTTTTCCAGCATGGAGGCCCGCTCTTCGGCGCGTTTCGCCTCTGGCTCTTTGCCGAGACCACGATAGGCTCGCGCCAGCAGCCGCAGGGCCTTGGCGTCATGCGGATTGGACTTGGAGAAGGATTCGAGATCGGGTAAGGCTGCGGCAAAATCGGATTGTTGAATTTGCGCTTCCGCTAATCCGAGGCGCCCGTCGTTGTTGTTCGAATCGACCAGCAATGCCGCCTCGAACTGATCGGCCGCGTTCTTCGCGTCTTTCAATTGCAGGTAGACGCGACCCAGCAGCAAACGGGCTGGCATCTGACTGGGAGCCAGTTTCAGGCTTGATTCGAGAGCGTCGCGGGCGCCTGGTAAATCGCCTGATTTTTCCATGGCTTCGCCTAGTTCGAAAGACACGGCGGAATCGTCGGGGCGCAGTTGACAAGCGCGCTTCAAGTGGATGGCCGCCTTCGAGAAATTTCCGGCCCCGAGTTCGAGTTCGCCGAGTTGGCGGAGGGCGGTGGGAGAGGACGGGTCTATCTGCACCGCCTTTTCGAGGAACTGCTGCGCATCACTTAATCGGTTGTCATCACTGGCGAGCATGGCGCGGTGGAGCAGGTTCTGCACATCGATTTTGTCCTTGGGGTCAGGCAAGGTTTCCGCAGCCTTGCTGGCATCGCTTTGCGGGGGGAGTTTGGCCTCCCACTTCTCCATTTCGGCGCGGATGCTTCGTTTCTCAGGGAGGTCGACAGCGTAGAGGTTCTTGAGTTCCTTGGGGTCCGCATGCAGGTCGTAGAGTTCGGGACGAGGAGCAGCGATGAGCTTGTCCTGGGCGGTGCGCAAGGCGCGGAGTGGGGCCCATCCCCAGCGTAGGGGATAGTCGGTCTCGGCGAAAAGGGAGCGATCAGCGGGAGTTTGCGCGCCGCTGTTTCGCGTGCTGCTCGTTCGTCCAGCATCTGTTGGCAGGTTGTAAACCTGCTCGATCAGGGGAAGCAGCGACTCGCCATTCAACTGCGGCGGTATGGATACGCCGACCGCTGCGAGGATCGTTGGGAGAATGTCAGTGGTGCGCACCTGGGCATCAATCACGGAGGAGGGATGCGAAGTCCCCGAGACATTCAAGGGCATTTTCAGAATCAACGGGATGTGCAGGGTTGAGTCGTAAAGAAACAGGCCGTGAGTTTCTTCACCATGTTCGCCGAGTCCTTCGCCGTGATCTCCGGTGACGATGACAATGGCGTTGTCATAGACTCCGGCATTTTTCAAGAATGTGATCCAGTGCGCTAACGCGGAATCAGCATAGGCGATTTCGCCGTCGTACAAACGGTCTTTGTATTTCTCAGAAAATGGTGGCGGGGGCTCGTAGGGATCGTGGGGGTCGAACAGATGGACCCAGATGAAATGAGGTCCGGTGCGGTGTTTGTCGAACCAACTCTCGGCGTGGTCGACGACTTCCATGCCGCGGCGTTCGACGCGGCCCCACCGCTCTTTGTTTTTTTCTTGCGGGTCTTTGCCATCACTTTTGGGAAAGTTGTCGTAGAAATCGAAGCCGCGGTCGAGGCCGGGAGCGAGCGTGTTGCTGTCGAGAATCACGGCTCCGATGAAGGCGGCGGTTTGGTAGCCATGCTGCTTTAGCAGCTCCGCTGCCGTCACATGCTGCGGCAAAAGCGGGACGCCGAAATCGGTGACGCCGTGTGCGCTGGGCAGAAGGCCGGTCAGGATCGTGGTGTGGGAAGTATTCGTGATCGGGCTATGGGTAAACGCTTGCGTGAATCGCACGCCATCGGCGGCGAGCGCGTCGAGTGCGGGAGTGTCGATCAGTTTGTATCCGTAGCAACCGACGTGGTCGGCGCGGAGGGTATCAATGGAAATCAGGTAGACGTCGGGCGAAGCACTCCGCGCGGCGAGCGTCTGGTTAGCCATTTGGCCCCAGGCAATACCTGCCAGCAGCGTGAAACCGGCGATGATTTGGACGATTGTTTTCATAACTTCGATAGGTTCTTTAATGGTTGCGCCCGGTGGCGGTTCCTGCCGAGGTCGGTTGCGCCTTTGTCAGTTCTGCGAAGTGGGCTCTTTCGTTTTGCGCTTCACCGATCCGGCCAAGCTTTTCCAGTAGATTTGCCAGTTGATCGTGCGGGCTGGGATCCTTCGGATCGAGTTCTGCAGCGCGTTGCAGAGAGATCTCGGCTTCCCGGTATTTTCCACTCTCGAACAAGGAACGGCCTAACTGGTAGAGTAGCGCGGAACTCTCCCCAGACCGTTGCAATTCCTCCCGGTACTCACGGACTGCTTCGTCATAACGGCCGAGGCTGAAGTAGGCGAATCCCAGATGATAGTGTCCCAGAGGGATGGAGGGATCGAGTCTTAAGGTTGCTTTGAATTCTTCGATCGCCTGCGGACTACGATTCGAATTCAGACAGGCGCGTCCGAGCAGCATATGGGCGAGTGCATTAGAAGGATTGAGATTGATGGCGGCTTCGAGGTCGTCAGCCGCTCCGGTGTAATCGGTCAGGCTCAACAGTACAAGGGCCAGGTCAACGTGGATGGCGGAATCCTTCGGGTTCAAGTCACGGGCTCGCACGAGTTGCTCCTGGGCCTGCTTGGAATCTCCCGTCTTGAAGTAAGCTACGCCTAGGTAGTGACGAAATTGAGCGTCGCGCGGCCAACGCGAAACGGCTTGTTGGCCAAGCAGGACTGCCTGTCGCAAATGATCCGAATCCAAGTCATGGAGTAACTCATGACGAGTTTGGGATTGAGTTTGATTTTGCGCAGGCGCGGGCAGCGCCAGAAACGTCAGGCAGACAGAAATAACAGTCAGGATGAGTTGTGCCGCCCTGCCCGTGATGTTATTGATTATCATAGCAACGTCTTGTCATCGTATCGTCTTTTCGCGGGCAGTCGCAATGCGGTATGGTTAGTCTCTCGTTGGTTTGCACTCGTTATGGACCGTGGAAGTGTATTGCGGGTTTGGGTGCCTCTCGTTGGGGGTCTGTGGGGTCTGGGCATGCTGTTTCAATATGGACCGGGGCCACGCGGAGTGGTTCGCTCGATCGGGTTGTCGCTCGGCCTGGTCGGCCTTGCTGGAGTGATTGTCTCTCGTTACACGCTAGGGCGGTCGTTCTCCGTTGCCCCTAAAGCGACGGCACTGGTCACCAGAGGCATCTACTCGCGGATCCGCAATCCTATTTATCTTTCGGGGATGATCCTGGTGACAGGCTTGGTTCTCATCGTGGGACGGATTGAGGGGCTGGCAGTTTTGTTGGTGCTCATCCCGATGCAGATGGTTCGGGCGCGCCGCGAGGCTGCTGTGCTGGAAGGAAAATTTCGCGATGCTTACCGTGAATACCGCAAGCGGACGTGGTTTTGACGTTTCCGCGCCGGTCATATGGGGGCTGATGTCACTGGCCAACTTGATGGTTGTAAAACGTTGTGGCAAGCAGTAGCCTTGAAAGAGTCATCGGGTTCATGGGCACATATAGCGAGGTTTACGATGTCTCGCGCACGCGGCGTTGGGCTCACGATTCTGCGCCCAATTATCACGAAATGGGGTGACGCCTATCACGGCAGAGCCTCCCCACCCGGCATCTAATTGTTGCAGCCGCAATTCTAGCGGCGTCCTGTTTTGATAATCCGTTCGTAACTTAAAATTCGGAGGCACGTCTATGAGTCCTGTCATGGAACCGCCCAAAGTAAATGTTGGAGCGGACTACACCAATCAGATTCTCAACCTCGTCAAAGCGAAAAACCCAGCTGAACCGGAATTCCATCAAGCGGTGATGGAAGTATTCGAATCCTTGAGGCCCGTGTTGGGGCGCCACCCGGAATATCATGAAGCCAAGATCCTGGAACGAATTACCGAGCCCGAGCGGGTTCTTATGTTCCGGGTGCCCTGGTTCGACGACCAAGGCAAAGTGCAAGTCAATCGCGGCTTCCGCATCGAGATGAACAGCAGCATCGGCCCCTATAAGGGCGGACTGCGCTTCCATCCATCGGTGAACCTCGGCATCCTAAAATTCCTGGCGTTCGAACAAGTGTTCAAGAACTCACTGACTACGTTGCCCATGGGCGGCGGCAAGGGCGGAAGCGATTTCGATCCGAAAGGCAAGAGCGACAACGAAGTGATGCGTTTCTGCCAGAGCTTCATGACTGAACTCTGCCGTCACATTGGGCCCGACACGGACGTTCCCGCCGGCGATATTGGCGTGGGCGGACGCGAAATCGGCTTTTTGTTTGGCCAATACAAACGCCTGCGGAATGAATTCACGGGCGTTCTGACCGGCAAGGGCCTGGCTTGGGGCGGTTCGCTGATTCGTCCCGAAGCCACGGGCTATGGGTGCGTTTATTTCGCGCAGGAAATGCTGAAGACCCGCAAAGACACGCTGGAAGGCAAGGTGTGTCTGGTTTCCGGCAGCGGCAATGTCTCGCAATACACCATCGAGAAGTTGCTCGACCTAGGTGCGAAGCCGGTGACGGTGTCCGATTCGGATGGCGCCATCTATGATGCTGACGGGATCGATCGCGACAAGCTTGCCTATATCATGGAGCTCAAAAATAATCGGCGCGGCCGCATCAAGGAATATACCGACAAATTCAAGAAGGCCATCTACAGCGCGACCGACAAGAAGCTTGACCACAACTGGCTGTGGAACATCAAGGCCGATTGCGCCTTCCCGAGCGCCACGCAGAATGAGATTAACGCAAAGGACGCGGCCAATCTCATTAAGAACGGCGTGAAAGTCGTCAGCGAGGGAGCGAATATGCCGAGCACCCTGGAAGCCACCAGGATGTTCCTTGACGCCAAAGTCCTTTACGGACCAGCCAAGGCCGCCAATGCCGGGGGCGTGGCCACTTCCGGATTGGAAATGGCGCAGAACAGCATGCGTATCTCCTGGACCCGAGAGGAAGTCGATGATCGTTTGCATAAGATCATGATTGCCATTCACCAGAACTGCTACGAAACGGCCGAGAAGTATGGCACGCCCGGCAACCTGGTAAACGGCGCCAATATCGCGGGCTTCCTGAAGGTCGCGAATGCGATGCTGGATCAGGGGTTGGTGTAAAGCCGCGGTTGGCGGAAGTAGTAAAGAGCCGTATTTTGAAGAAGAACGACGCGGGAGGGAACGATTCCTCCCGCGTTTTTCTTGGGTGGTTATTTTCTCTGGAGGAAATGGTTGCAAATGGCCTGCGAGTGCGGCTTCTAATTTTCAAGTTGGCGGCGTCAACTCGCGAGCTGAAGCAGCAATCTTCGGCTGCGCGCTTTCATTGCTGGCGTGCCGGTACGATTAGCCGCATGCAGAATCTCCCTCACCTGGGATCGAATGGTTGGGTGGTTCTGTGCCAGGTCAGCAAGTCCCTGGAGCGCGAAGGTCTTCACAATGGAGCTATGGTCTTCGAGATAGCTCTCGAATGAAGAAACGGCTACTTGGCGTTCCCTGGCCGTTAGCAGGAGTCGCGGAACCATGACCGCCAGGTGCCAGCGCAATTCCTGTTGTTCGGTCGTGCTCATCAGGCGGAGCAGTCTTTTCTTAAACGGCTGAAGGAGTTGACGATGCTTACGCGTGACTTTCTCGATGGCGTCCGCCGACCGCATTCGGACGAGGGGATTTGTGGACCACATGCCTTTGATAAGTTCAGGGAAGAGTTTTGGCTGCCGGGACACAATTGTGGCAACGTGGTTAGAGCGGCCGATGGTTCGGCGATCGTCACCGTCGAGGAGAGCGAGGATTTGTATTCGCGGCATCGTGTGCTTTATTCCGCGGTAACGCTCGTCAAGAAAAGGTAGTAAAAATCGACGCCCCGGGCGAATGACTCGACGCCGATGCGCTCGTCTTTGCCATGCGCCCGGACATCATCGCGGTCGTATTGTTCGCCCGATACACAATACGTTGGCATCCCCGCAGCATTGGAGTAAACGCCATCCGACGCGCCGGTGCTCATGGTGGGGAGGACGGGAATGCCAGGCCACATTCTGGCCACGACCTTGTCCAGAGCATCAAACACTTCTCTTTGCGGAGCCGGGGGCACGAAACTGTGCCGGTCGGAGCCGTGATCGAGCAGTACATCGTTGTTTTCGCGGAACTGCACTTTGATGGTGGGATGCGTGCGTTTGGGATCGGCCACGACTTTCTCCAACGTGAGGCGGATTTCCTCCAGCGTGTGTCCGGGTTCGATGCGGCAGTTGATGTTCGCCTGGGCCATTTGGGGCAGGGCGTTGTTGGCATGGCCTCCACTCAAGCGCGTTGCGACGCAGGTGGTGTGCATGGTCGAGTTATCGAGCGGGTCTTTCGACAAGCGAGCCACCGCTTCCATGTCTGGGGGATTTTTCAGCATGGCCTCGAGATCGGCGGCGCGCTGTCCGGTTGCCAGCTTTACCTGCCGTTCATAATAGGCGCGAGTGATGGGATTCAGTTCGAAGGGGAACTGGTAGTGCTGGATCCGCGTCAGCGCATCCGCCAGTTCGTAGATCGCATTGTCGCGCCGCGGCAGCGAGCTGTGGCCGCCGGGATTGGTGGCCGTGATTACGAAATCGCCGTAGAGCTTCTCCGTGGCGTCCACTTCCATCATCAGGGGCTTGCCGTGGTCCGCGAGCACTCCGCCGCCATCGTGGTTCAGCACGAAGTCGGCATCGATCAGTTCACGATGATTCTTAATGAGCCAGTCGACACCATTGGAGGTGCCACCTTCTTCATCGGCCGTCAGTGCCAGAATGACGTCGCGGGTGGGCAGGTATCCTTCTTTCTTCATCCGGATCAGAGTGGCCGCCATGATCGCGTCGCCATCTTTCATGTCGCTCGAACCGCGGCCGTAGTAGTATCCGTCTTTCTGGATGAACTGGAATGGGTCGGTCGTCCAGTCTTCGCGGCGCGCTTCGACGACATCGAGGTGTCCGATGAGCAGCACCGGCTTGTGCTTGCCCGATCCGTGGAGGCGCACTACGAGGTTCTTTTTGCGAGCGTTAGAATCCGGCCCCAGAACGCGGATGTCGCTCTCGGGAAATCCGGCGTCGCGAAAGCGCTGCGCCATCGCTTCCGCGGCGGCGGTTACGCTGCCCACAGAGTCAGTTGTGTTGATCTCGATCAATTGCTTAAAAATGTCGATCGCTAATTGGCGCGTGGCCTGGTCCCCGGACGATACTGCCTGCGACTGCAGCGATACCGTAAGCACAAGGGAGGCTACCAAGTTTAACCAGCACTTTTGAAAAAACACGTTCCACTCCCCAAAGAAATCAGGCAAATGCATATTCCTTGCGATGAGGATGAAAGCTAACAGATTCGTCGGGCAAAAGCCAAGTTTGGAGGATTCGGAAAGCGGGCGCGACTTTTGAGTTGCAATGTCGAACTCCCTGACGCTACCTTCACCAATGATGAAGGGCCAGCACGATCAACGGGTGAGAATCGCTACCGCGAGAATGGGACTGCTCTTTTGCATATTCTTTCTGATTGCTTGCGGCCTGGGTTACCCGGTTCTCAACCGTTTCGATCCGCGCCAGACGCCGGGCCTCTCCGACGTGAGAACGTACGCCACGTTGGTGACCGGAACGGCCAGCGCTGAAGCCGGGCACGTCCGCTTTCGCGTGCTCGTTCCATGGCTCGCAAGACCCTTCTACCGTTTCGCGCAGGGACGATTTGCAACCTGGGATCCGGTGATGTTCGGACTTCTCGTTGCCGATTCTCTCTTGGTTGCTGGAACCGCCATTCTCATTTTTATAATGGGAGGCATTCTTGGGCGTCGTCTTGTGAACCATGACGTGGGCAGGTCCGCGATCGGCATAGTTGGCGCCTTGCTCTTTCTGGTTAACTTCGCCGTTCCAAATCTTCGCCTGGTCGGGTTAGTCGATGCGGGGGAAGGCTTCTTCCTGCTGGCACTGCTCTGGATTTTGTCGGCGGGTGAACTTTGGGCGTTGCCCCTGATCGCTATGTTGGGAACACTAACGAAAGAATCGTTTGTTCCGTTCAGCATTGTGCTCACATTGGGTTGGTGGTTCTCGACCAATGTCGCTCGGCATGAGGGCGTTGCTCGCAGTCGGCGTTTTTCGTCGTCGCCCTTAGTGTGGATTCCCGCCTGTTGGGTGCTAAGTGTTGCCACTATGATTGCTCTGCAATGGTGGATCTCGGGAGGGTTTGTAAGTCCGCTGCAGTTTGGTTTGGCTCTTCATCGCGGCGACAGCTACTTCAGCCATTTTGGAAGGTCACTGCTCGATCGGAACCTGTGGTACATCTTTTTGTGGCTTTTGCCGACAAGCATCCCGAATCTGACGCGCCTCCCGAAGTCCTGGACCATTCCAGTTGGCGCGATGGCAATAATGGCTTTTGGATTGGATGCCTATTTTGGGGGCGCACCGGGTACCGTGGCCAGAGCGCTCTTTAGTGTCGCCGGCCCGATACTCAGTCTGTCGTCCGCGTTATTTCTGTTGCCGATTCAGAGTCAGAGTCATGAGGCTGTCGGTCGTTCGGGGAAGTAAGGCCGTATCCGCCAACGCGGTAGCCTTACCGTTCCACTAGTTCTCGCTCCTGGCGTTTATTCCACAGGGGCGCAAGAATGCTCGATTGCAGAACTTCTGACTCGGCTTTCACCCAGTCCTCAAGCTCTTGTCCTTCTACCTGTCCTCGCTCATGGTAGAGCTGGCGTGCCCGCAAGCGTATCTTTCTCCCCAGCAATTCCACCATCAGTTTCTGCCGTTCAAGAGTTCTAGTTATGCTGTCCACTGAATGACACCCCACAATTCTTTGTCTAATGACGATTATAAATGGTGAAGTGTTAAAGGGTCATGAAGAGGAGAGTTACCAAAGGGATATCGGACAGGCCTCGGTCAGGCAGATGAATCTTTAGCTTGTCCCGTAAGTGAAAGGAAAGTAAGGATGTTTGTCAGTGCGGCAATATGGCGTCGGTCAGGAATGCGAGGCGATCCACTTAGTGGGTTGCCTCTAACTCGAGTACGACGAAAGAATCTGGCTCGACTTTCCTGTCGGGTCGCGGTCCCACCTTGGCGGTTACGGTGAACAGCTTGTGCGTTCCTGGGTCGAGAGCCATGGTTCGGGCAGCCTTCTGGGTGGTCACCGTTTGCTGCACGCTAAATTTGTCGGGATTATCTTCCTTGATTATCGTGATCGTACCGTCTCCCGCCGAGGCAAACGCTAAGCCCAGACCGGCATCGAATGCGGTGGCGTCGCAGCCCTCGCCGATGACAGGGCTCGCCAGCAACTTTCCGCTGTCGGCATCCACTACCGCCATTTTCTTATTCCCGCTGCAGCCGGCAAACAGACGCCGGTTCTTGCGATCTATCGCGAGGCCCGTTGGCTCTTCGCAATCCGTCAGTTTCCATCGTGCCTTCACGGTGAGCTTCTGCGGGTCGAGGGCCACCAACTCTGAGGTATCTTCGATATTCACGAACACAGAGCCCTTTTCGTCAGTGGCGGCAAACTCCGGCTTGCCGCCGAGTTCAATCTTACCCGCGACTTCGCCCCTGGACGCATCCACAGCGGTGGTGTCATGACTTTTGCCGTTGAACGTAAAAACGCGCTTGGAAAATGGGTCATACAGAATCGCGTCGGGTCCGCTGCCGACCTTGATTTTCTTTTCAACCGCCAGCGACTTCAGGTCGAACACGCTCACCGTATCCTCGCGGCCATTGCTGGTAAATCCACGCCCGATCTCCGAGGCTAGCGCCACTCCGTGTACGCCGGGCGTATCCGGAATCTCGCCCACGAGCTTACCTGATTCAGTGTCAATCACCATCACCCGGGTCGATCGGGCTATGAACAAGCGATGGCCGTCGCTATCCGCGGTCAAGTAGTCCCAGCCACCATCGCCGCCGAGCTTCCACGTCTTGACGACCCTATAGTCCGAACCTGTTGTCAGCGCCGCCAATGTCGCGGTGGTCACGAGCAGGAACAATGCACGCAAGAAAGAGGAAAAGTGCTTTGCTTTCGGTAATTTTATGGTCACCACTCAATAGTAATTCAAAGTAACGATTCTCTCACGCGGGCTGCCACGACGCGGCCAAATCCGGCCTTTAGAGTGATCCCTGCGATTCCAAACGCTATCTACAATTGTGCAAATTATTGCCGTCGACCTGTGCCCGTCGCCGCAAGCCGTCATCTTGCACTGATAAAGTTTGGTACCGGGCTTGCTTCTACCTTAACCGGAGGAGCTAAGATCGACCGCCCGGCTCGCGGAAGATTCCACGCTTTCTCCGAAATCGGGAGACCCGCGATGAAAAAGACTTTGCTCGTGCTCTGCCTACTTTCCACCAGCGCCGCATTTGCGCAGTACATCGGCGGTGGCGCGGCTTCGTATATCAGCAGTGAACCACAGATCTACCAGGTGCCGAGTCATCCGGCACACGCAGGCTATGCGCCCATGCTACAGGAACAAAGCGTCCTCGCCTCGGCGAGTTACAGTTCGGCTCAAGGAGACAGACCAGCCTCGGACTTTCCTCAACCGCAGGCCGTTTCTCTCGGCGCTTTCGCCCGCCAGGTCCGGAAGGAACACGCACTGCTCAAGAAGTCCCCCGTGGTCTATGTAAACCAATGATAACGGCATTTGGGAGGCTCTCAATGAAGAAAGCGGTATTGGCTATCTGCATCGTCCTAGTTTCAGCTTCGCCGGGCTTTGCTGCTACTGTCGGCAATTCCAGTTTGAAGGGGACTTATTCGTTTCAACTGGGTGGTCCTCACATGGATTGGTGGAGCGCATCCATCACTTGTTACGATCCGCATGGGAATCCTTACACGGTAAGTGGCGGAGGGTCTGATGTAAGTAGCGAGTCCATTGTCGGTACTATAACATTCGATGGCAAGGGCAACCTTACCGGCGCTTATACGAAGTACGGAAGCTTCGATCAAGCGGCTTCGAATGCAACGATTTTACTCAGTTGTAGTCCGGGCGTTGGCAACAGTGGTTACGCGGTGTACGACCCGCCGAGTACGGGTACGTTTAAGGGAACCTATTCTGTCCAATCGAACGGCACAGGAGCGCTGACTCTAGCGCTTTCCAGCGGGGAGAGCGTTGGCTTCGTTCTTGAGCTGGGGGGAACAGCGGCGGTTCGGACGAGCGTGTTTCTGACAGAGTTTGATTCGACAACCAACAAAGTGGATGTGTCAGGGTCGGCAGTATTGCAATAAGCTCACGGTCACGGGAGCCGTCAGGCTCCCTTGCGCCGCGTTGCGGTCCACTTACTCGTGTTTTTGGGTACTCTTAAGCATCAGGACCACAATTCTTCCATCGGAGTGAAATCCCCCACCCGTCGCCGTTTTCGCCTCGGTAACCGGGTGCGGGGGAGTCACGTGCCCTCGCGCCGCCACCAGTCCCGTTCCGGAGAGCGTGTCATTGACATACTCCCGCTCGCCGTCAATCGCCGGGTCGATTTTGTGGGTCAATCCGTTATTTCTTTGATCGCGCTCGAAGCCGACGTCGTGGGTTGCTGCGACGCACCAGAGCGGTCGTCCATCGACGGCGTATGGCGATTTCCAGACCCGCAAATGATTTCGCGACATAAATACCCGCACCGGCTCGGCATGTGCGAACCCAAAATCCTGTGGACGATCGAACAGATAGAGGGTGCTCATGGGCATGGTGAGATAGTCCTTTTTATCGAAGGTATCCTTCAACCCCGACAGCACCGTGCTGCCCACCGACTTGTCCACCTTGACCCACTCGGCAGCCGTGAACGTTTTCAGCAACTCTTCTTCCGTTCCAACGATCAGGACATTCACCATGTCTCCCGGGCTGTGGTTCTGGTCCGTGACCCGGCGCGGAATCGACTGCAGCATTTCTGGAGTGATCGCCGGGATGGTGGTTTCCCGCGGCCCGCCGACCGCGCTCGCATCGGGCGTGCCCATCCCCGGACTCAATACTTCGATCTTCACCCGAAAGCTGCCGGTAGCGCCCTCCGCATCCCGCATGCCCTCGTTGATTCCAAGAAACAGCCGCCCTGCGACTGGGGCGGTATAGGTTAGGCTCGTTCCCACCTCAAACGGCTCGGCCGCGTCACCGGACCCGAGCCGACCAATCAATTCCCCATGAGCTCCGTTCGGTACCGCATATTCATGAATCACATCCGCAAATCCGCGATGGATTCCTGCCGGTCCAAACTGATTGCCTTTGGCAAAGGTGATCGTGCCCTCGGCCGTGATCCGTAACTTCTCGCCGCCGCGCAAGTCGATTTTTGTGTCCGTCCACTGCTTCGCCCCGCTCACTTTGACGGTGTGAGACGACTTGGGAGAGGAGTCGCTGTTGCCCCCCGCCGTGGTCGCGGCTGTCGTCCCGGCAGCTTTCGAATCCAGAGCCGGTTGCTGTCCGGCGCGAGCCGAAGCCGCGTTCGCCATCGCCGTTGCTAAAATCCACAAAGCGATCGTCGCGATCACTCCCGTTATCGTCATATTCATCGAAGATTCTTCCCTCACCGGTGGCTATCCTCCGATCTGCGTAAGAAGGAAGATGTTAACCTAAGAGAAATTGAAATGACCATCCTGGAATTCACCGCCGTCGTAGCCGTCGTTTCCTTTGTCGCGGGACTTCTTGGATCGCTCACGGGCTTGGGTGGAGGGGTTGTTCTCGTTCCCCTGCTTACAATTTTCTTTCATGTAGATATTCGCTATGCCATTGGAGCCTCGCTTGTGTCCGTGATTGCGACTTCCTCCGGCGCCGCCGCCGCGTATGTGAAGGAAGGATTCTCCAACATTCGCATCGGCATGTTCTTGGAGATTGCCACTACGTTCGGCGCACTGCTAGGCGCCTTCCTCGCCACCCGTATTCCGACGAGCGCCCTGGCGGTCATCTTCGGAGCCGTTCTGCTTTACTCGGCGTATCTGTCCCGCAAGCCGCGCCCGCCGGCGCAGCGCATTCTGCCTCCCGATCCGCTAGCCACCCGTCTGAAGCTGAATGGCAGTTTCCCCGACCTTGGAGGCGAGCGCAGTTACAACGTCCAGAATGTTCCGAGC
>Ga0182030_10000978_pt1 | contig 57281 bp, 85 predicted proteins | sample 812S3MmetaG_FD_121299 | JGI IMG/M metagenome (GOLD analysis project Ga0182030, IMG submission 121299) | Permafrost microbial communities from Stordalen Mire, Sweden - 812S3M metaG (Illumina Assembly) | ecosystem: Environmental > Terrestrial > Soil > Wetlands > Permafrost | place: Sweden... | reverse complement strand
GGGAAGGGCTAGATCCGCGCGCGACCGCACGGTACTTCACATACGACTCGATGCTCTGCAGGTACTCCCACCAGTTCTCGTACGCAGCGATCGCGGTCTTTCCGGCGCCAAGGAACTCCGGACTCTTGCAGCCCCACACACCGGGCGAGAGCTTGTAGAGTCTAGGTTTTGAGGTTGTCACCGATCGTCCAGTGATGCGGTGTCTTGTCCGCGTTGATCGTCCTGACGTGTTTGGTCACTTCTTCCGAGACCTCGATCAGCGGGTTCATGTCGACGGACGGAGGCCGGTCGTCGATCAGGTTTCCGCATAGCTTCGCGTCGGCGATGATGCCGGCGCAGGCGATGATGCTGGCCAGGTGCGGGACCCGGGTCTTCGGGTCTTCCCACTCGCCGTTCGAGAGGCGAATGCAGTGCCTTCGCAAGGCCTCCAGGTAGATCGAGAACCGCACGCCGGCCGCACGCCAGTTGAAGGCGCCGTACTTCGACGCGCCCTCGGCAAACGCCATGGCCGCATAGACGTCGACCGTATCCGGAATGAGGCCCAGCGGCAACTTGGTGGCGCCGATCATGTCTTTCGGGTTCGTCGGGTCGGGTGTGTAGTCGACGCCGCCTGGCAATCGGAGAACGAATCCCGTCTTCTCCCCGAAGTACCGGCAGTCGACGCTATGAGGCTCGCCCAAGGCGCGATAGCTCGTGATGCTCATAGCCCATACTCCAGGAACGCCGTCACAGCCACCGGCACGATCGGCCGGATCAGTTCGAGCATCGCCGTAGCGTAGACGCGAATCTCCATCTGGGCATGCTCGTGCAGGCGCAGTCTCAAGAAGCCGAACAGGTTGTGCAGGTCGACCGATGCGAACATGTGCGAGTAGGTGGCCAGCGGCAGTACGGTGCGGGCGAGCTCGCGCGGCACGCCGTCCTCGAGCATCGACTTGTACATCGTGAAGCTCGTGCGATTGTGCATGGCCATGACCTGCGCCCAGGTGCTAGCGCGCTCGTGCTGCTCGGTCGTGCGCATCTGCTTGTTGGTGGTCGACTGCGTCGTGATCTGATCGGGCTCGGGCGTGTAGAACTCCTCGGGCAGCTCGGTGTAGCGAGCCGATACCTCGTTGAAGCTCCACGTGCGGTGGCGATGCCACTGCCGGAAGACGAAGATCGGCGCCTTCACTTCGAAGAGGAACGACACGGCCTCGAATGGCGACGTGTGCCGGTTCTTCATCAGGTAGTTGATGAGCTTGGCATCGCTGCCGTCGCCCCTCGGCTCGGCGTTGTAGCTGACACGAGCCGATCTGACGATCGTCATGTCGTCGCCCATGTGATCGATCAGTCGGACGAGACCGTGGTCGAGAAGGCGGATGGGGTCGCTGGTCATGAGAACTCTCCGTAGAAAAATCGTTCGGCCGAACGTCGAGTTTTCGCCGCTTCTTTGAGGTCTTTGAAGACCCCAAGGTAGACGCGTTTTCCTTCGAACGGAATGATCGCCATCCACCTTTTAGCCTGGGTACTCCAGTGCACACCCCGGACCCCGCTCGTATTGTTTGACACCGTCTTCCTTCGATTTTGAAGGTTCTGGGAATGAGTGGCCAAGCGCAGATTTGCTGGTGCGTTCGATCCGTTTCCTTTACGGTGATCGATCTGGAATCGGCCCGGATCCGCATTGTTGGCCAAGGCGAAAATGACACGATGCTCAAGGTACGCGACACCGTCTATTCTCACCATTCGATAGCCTCGACCCTTCTTACCTCCTGCTCTTTTTCCTTCATGCTTCTTGTTCCAAGTCAGAGCGTACTTTGGGTCGACAAACTGGCAGTCCGGCCGATGTTTCCAGAACAGTTGCCCCATCTTTCGATCAAGACGAAGTCGAGATCGCAAGTAGTCGACAGGGGGCAAGTCTCGGTTTCTCACCAGAGTCGTTCCTCAGGTGGCGGCTTGTACGCGAAACTGTCAAACGTCGCGTCCTGCGTCGCGCGCTTCATGACGAGACGCCGGTCGACCAGTTCGTCCACGGTGTTCCTGGCCAGGATCAGGTAGACCATGACTTCGCGATCGAGCCCGGCCTGCATCTGACGCATCGGCCCAATCCTTTCAATAATTTGGTCATGTGTTTCAAGGTCCCATGATATAGCAAAGAAGACGATGATGTTGCACACGTTCTGGAAGCCGTCGACTCCGTGGCCGATGCTCTGGGCGTGCACGAAGGCGATCTCGATCAGGCCCGCCTTGAAGTCGTCCTCGTCCTGCTTGGTGTGGATGTGCCGGCCTTCCGGGAAGCGCTTCTTCAGACGCACGAGATCGGGCTTGAAGTGATAGACGATCATCACGGGCGCGCCTTGCGCCTCTTCGATGACCTCCTCGACGGCCTGCAGCTTCTCGTCGTGCGCTTCGACCCAGTGCGAGACGTCTGCCACGATCTCCTCTTCGCTGCCGGTGTAGACCGCGCCGTTGGCCAGTTGCAAACATTTTATAACCTTGCCAGACGAGGCGAAGGCCTCGATGTCGTAGCCGGCGATCTGCGTGAACATCTCGCGCTCCATGGCCCGGTACTTCCCCCTGACCGTGGGCGGCAGGTCGACGTAGATGCGCTCGACGATCGGGTACTTGACGTCGAACCAGTCCTTCGGATCGAACGAGATCGTCACGTCCTTGATGAGGCCGGTGATCTCGGCGAAGGTGTGCGGGAACGCGATGCGTTTGATGCGGGTCTTGTGGGCGTTGACGGCGTCCTTGGCGCGCAGATACCCGAACCATCGGTTCTCGAAGGCCGAGTAGGACCGTCCCAGTCGCGAGCCTTGATCCAAAAACCACATCGGGCCCCACACATCGGCCAGGCCGTTCGGCGAGAAGGTGCCGCTCAAATTGATCCAGCGATCCACAAGCACGTCCGTAGGCTTCTTCGGATCGTAGAAGGCGACATCGGACAGAGCCTGCGCACGCTGCCCGCCTTGCGTGAGGCGATGGTTTTTCAGCTTGGTGCAGTTGTGCACAAGGATCCCATTCGCGAAGTAATGATGTGCATCCTCTACTTCGAGATCCCATACCGCAACCGAACCTCCGCATTCGATATTCTCAACACGGTCCACCCTAACGCTTCGAGGGCTTCGGTCTTCTTTATGTCTCGCTCTTTTCCAATCTTTGTGTTGTGTGTCGCTCCATCCACTTCCAAGCAGGTCTTGCGCTCCGGCCATGCGAAATCCGGTTTGTAGTTCGAGGGCAAACCTTTCCATCCCGCTCTCGTCAACACTCTCGTACTGATCGACATGTTCCAGAACCATCCCGGCTCCAGAACTCGGCTCAAAATTACTTCGCAGTCGCTCATGCCTGTTCCATTCCCGCCGCGAGTCTTTGACGTGAACGGATCGCCTCGAAGACGGCCTTGCACAGACAGCTTTTCGCGTGTCGACTCTCGCATCGGAATTCCTGAATTCCAGGATCCGTTCGCTTTGATCCAAGGCAACAGGTCTTTCATGGCCTGCTCTTGAAACCATACCTTCGGCTTGGTTGATGTCCATGCCAAGGTCGAGCAGGACCGACTGCAATACTGGCCTCTTTTCGATGACGTCAGTTGCGAAGCTCGGATTCCGAATTGCGCGTCGCAGTGCTTGCACGTCCGTAGAACAAACAAGAGCGAGTCCGGTTGTGTTTTCGGATGCTGTCCAACGACCTTCAGCCCAGAATGAGTGAGTTGGAGTACAGACAATTTTTCTTCCGTCGGACAGATGGAGTCGGACGAGCGACGAGGCTTTCTTTTTGAAGACATATGACACCCGTTTGAAACCGAAGGCGGTAGCAACAAGCTCGCCTTCAAGAACGGAGTCTATACGTCTTAAGCCTTGTTGTGTGAGAATCGGAGTACTAGCTTCAAAACATTCATCGGCAACCACGCAGTCGAACGGCCACTTGCGGCCCAGGTGCGAGACCAGCCAGGGCAGCACGTCGTAGTTGACGGTGAAGATCTCGGCGTCGGTATTCAGAAGGGCCTTCTTTCGAGCGTCGATCTGGCCGACGATCGGCTGGATCTTCATGTACTCGAACTGCTCCCACTTCCTGGCCTCTTCGGGCCAGGTGCTGCGGGCCACGCGCAAGGGCGCCAGCACCAGCGGCTTGTTGACGGCCCCACTCAACATGAGCGCGTCGAGGGCTGCCAGGATGGCCGAGCTCTTGCCCATGCCCATGCGCGCCAGGATGTTGCACCGCTTGTGAGACAGCGCGAAATCGATCATCGGCGGCTGCCAAGGCCTGGGCACGAACTCGCGCGCGGGAGTCGGCGTTGGGGTTTCGCGGGGGCGGCCGATCATCCGAATATCCGAAGGCAAACCGTCAAGCCTCGCTTGTGCGCCATGTCGATCATGAGCCGGGTCCCTGGCGAGACTCCATCCCAGACCGCGATCAGCGCGTCGGCTTCCTTGGCCATCTCCGCGTTTCTCGCAGCGGCCTGTCGTCCGTTTTCCCAAGCCGCTGGAAAGTACTTGACGCCGATGCAGTTCTTTTGCGCCCACTCCTCGCCCAGCCTATCGCAGCCAGAGGCCGTGCCGCTGAAGACCTTGGTGATGCCGTAGGCCAGGTAGAACTCGTCGGCCGCGGCGTAGAGAACCTTCCTCCAGCGAGCACGCAAGGCCTCGTCGTACCAGTCGAATCTCGAGCCGGCGATGATGGTCTTCATTTTTTCTGAGATGCGAGTAGTGCCGCCCAAGTCTTGAAGCCGTTTTCTTTGGCGATCTGTTCAAGAATTTGGCAATGCCGTTTCGGTTGCCCCGGCTCCAGCTTGCGCAGGTAGGCTTCGGCCTTCAACGCTTTGATGTCGATCATCGCTTGACACCGTAGCCGAACGAACGAGCTTGATGGTGCTTTAGACCACGAAGATCGAGCCTACCGATCCAGCCGATTCGAAAGAACCAGACCGGGAGATGGATTTCGATGTTCGGCTGAGCGAGATCAATGTTGACTCCAAACGAAAGGTTCGACCATCCGGTGTACCAGAAGTAGGCGACGAATCGACGCCCCCATCCCTTCGCCCTAAGCTGCTCGCGCGTGTACTTCATGGCAATGGCGGCAGCCACTTGTCGAGCTGCTCGACGGTCGAGATCACGAGCACCGTGCAGCCGGCCGCCCACATACGGGCATGCTCACGCGACTGGCCATCTGTCGGCACGCCGCCGGGGGCCTTCGTCTCGACGAAGGGATGGCCCTTTGGCATCACCCAGCCCACTCGTGTCTCTCCGGGGAAGAGGACCATCACATCCGGCGCATGGCGTCGACCCAGCCAGCTCACGGCTCGGATCTCGCCGCCGTAGTCCTCGACCCTGGACTTCAGGGCTTTCCTGATGTCTCGTTCACGCATAGTGGTCGACGAACAGTGCCAGGGCGAAGCCGACGCCGATAAGCACGAACACGTTGGCGGGCAGGCCCATGAATCCGGTCAGCAGGAACGGAGCGGTGAAGGCCAGGCCGGAAGCGAAGGGGCGATTCATTTGAGAAGTACCTCACCTTTGGATGTCCACCTGTCGCAGATCGAGTAGTGTGACGTGTTGAACTTGCCGAGGGCGCAGCGATGCGAGACGAAGCCCGTCTTGGGATGCGGGCGCAGGCCGCCGTTCAGGAAGTGGTCGCAGTTGCGGCACAGGGGCGGCGAGGCCTCGTAGCCCTGCTCCGCCTTGGCCTTGGCTTTCAGGCTCTCCGGATTACTGTGTGGAAAACAGGTCATGGCTCTTGACTGGCTGTGTGTGGAATCGAGGCGTGCCATCACCGGGCAGGGTGAACTTGCCTTGCCACGTCTTCCAGGCTACGGAGACCGCCCCGGTGCCGGGGAAGATGTCCACCAAGTGGTCGTCTGGCCTGGCGCCGACCATCTCAAACGCCCAATGGCAAACCGCTTCTGGCTTGGCGCCCGTCAGCCCGCGCTTGAGAGTGATGGACTCCTGCACCCAGTCCCGCATCACAAGCCGCTTGCTGACGACGGGCTTCCGAGCCGGCTTGACGATGACAGGCTCCCAGGCGTAAGCCACGCTCACGTTGCGTTTGAAGGCCGCAAAGCCTTTCACCCAGGACATCCATCGAGCGCCGGTCTTGGCGACCAGCGGGGCGAGTATTGCCATGCTCGTGGCGGTCGCCGACGCATGGAGAACCCACCCGTCGAACTCGCTTTCGAGGCGTTCGATGAGCGCTGCGTGGTCGACCTCTCCCGCATAGTCCGGGTGGTCAGCGTAGAGGTGAGCGCACCCGATATACGGCGGGTCTGCGTACCCAATCCTGGCCGTCGTTTCCACACGATATTCCGTTTTTGGGGGTTGCTCAGTCATGATGGTTTCCACACGCTATTCCGGAGAGCCGGCTTTCATTCGGGGACCGCCTCGAAATCGTCCTTGATGCAAATGTGTCTACCGGGGGCGCTGTTGTTGAACAGCACCGCATCGCCTTTTTTGAAGACACCGAACATCCAGAACACATCAGTCGATCCGCACTTCTTGCAGTAGTCGCCCTTCGGCCCACCGATCTCGCGAATTTTCGCCTTTACCTCGGCGAGGTTTTTACGAAGCTCGGCAAGCGTCTGTGTCATTCCGGCACCGCCGCAAATGCGTCAGGGTCGAGCTTGCTGCCGCAGGCATGCAGCCGCCTATTCGAGGCCGTGAACAGGCGACGGCCGGGTTCACCTGTCGAGTTGTAGTGGTCGCCCCAGTAGACCGGGGTCTTGCAGTAGCGGCAGGGGAAGCCTTCGAGATCGCCTTCGCTATCGATGCCGTCGTCAGTCGTGGCGCTCATCATTTGATCCTCGTAGGTGTGGCCTCGATGTTCGTCGCGATCTCTGGCTCGGCTCATCACGATTCCTTCCAGCCGACGTCGGCCAAGATGCTCTTCGCTTCGCGCACGTACCAGTCCAGATCCAGGTCATCGGGCAGCGAGTCGGGCAGCACCATCAGCGGCTTGGCGCCCTCGGTGCGGGCCACCGTGTAGCCGCTGCCTTGCATCTGAATGACGCCCTCGACACCCTTGGCCATGTACCAGCGGATCGCCTTCCCGAGATACTGACCGTCCTTGACCGCGCCGCCGGAGACGCGCCGCACGCTGACGAATTTCCTCACGTCGGTGCAGCACCTGACGGTGGACTCGACAGGCACACCCAGTTCCAGGAAGTTGACGGCTGCATCCACGCAGATCTGGTTCGTCGGGTTCTTCTGCAGGCCTGGCGGCGCGAAGGCGCCCTTCAGCTTGGTGCCGCCGCCTTGCTTCAGCGCGATGTAGTTGTTGACGTCGCGCGAATAGATCGCGTCGTAGGCCGTCTCTTCGGTCACGAAGCCGGTGGCGACCTCCCAGACCCAGACAATGCGCAGCATGGTGTCTTCGAGCTCGGCCGGGCACTTGATGACCGCGCCGTCGGTATTCGCGCTGACGACGGCAATCCCGTGCCCCTCGAGCTGCTCGATCAGCATCAGCAGGCACAACTGGCCGGTGACGGTCGTCTGGATCAGCAGGTCAGGGCTGTAGAGGCTGCTGTACTTGCTGCCAAGTTTGCCAAACGAGCCGTTGACCACGATCTTGAGGCTGTCGGCCTCGACCTTCTTGCCGGCGTCCTTGGCCCGCAGGCGGCGATTCAGGATGTCGCGATAGACGGCCAGGAAGTGCGGGCCCATCTGCTTCGGGTACAGGCCTTGGCGCAGGATGATATCGGGGTAGTAGCTTCGCACGTCGCGGTCTCGCAGCAGAATGCCGTTTCCGGCCACGTGGGCGGCACAGGTCTCGCTCGAATGAAGCCCGCCGATCCCCATGCGGTACACCGAATCCCCGATCGTGATCTTCGTCTTGGCCAGCACGTCCGACATCTCTACGGCGCCCGTGCCGGATACGTAGAAGTAGCCTGCCTCGATGGCCACCACCAGCTCACGCAGATGCAGCGTCGAGAAGCGCACGAAGTCGGGAGCCTTGTACTGGAACTGTGTGCCGGGCTTGATGACCGGCGCATTGATCCGGTTGCCGGTGTCCTTCTGGACGCGGCCGCGGATCACGTTCTCGGCGATCTGGGCGTCGGACTTGCTGCGCAGGTCGATGCCGTACTGCATGCCCATGCGCTGGCGCAGGTCGAGCTGCTCCTGCAGGGCCATGTAGAGGTCGACCGTGGTCTGCAGGTCGTTGCCGCAGTACTCGACCAGTTGCGGACGAAGCTCCGGCGTGATGCTGTCGGCCGGATCGATCGGCAGGTCCTGCATGCGCCTGGCGTGCAGCCGGCCGCCGTAGATCTTCAGCGAGGCCTGGCCGGGGGCCACGTCGATCAGGTCGATGTGATCGAACTCGTCACGACCGTAGGAAGCCTCAGGGAAGGCGGCCTTGAATTCGTCGGACCAGTATGCGTGCTTCTTGACGATGATCGCGTCGCTGGCGTCCTTGAGCCTTTGGTTCGACTCGCCCATGCACGCCATCATCGTGATTGGCATGTCGTAGGACCGGCCGTTGAACGAGATCAGCGTGTGGTTGCGCAGGATTTCCATAACGGTGGGCGCGGGGATCGGGTGGCCTTCGTAGAGCTCGAAGTGGGCGGTTTTGCCGGTCTCGATATTGCGGAATGAAATGAGCCAGTAGTCACGAAAACATTCCGTGTCGAAAACCAATGTTGACATTTGCTTTGAAGAGAGTTCTGCAGGCGCGCTTCGGGATCGAACCGACACACCCTAACTGTTGGCCAACTAGCTCCTACCCGGCCTTGTCGGGTCACTGGAGCAGCAGGTTCATGGATACCCTGCCCAAGCCTAGTGGCCCGCAGAACCCTCATCAAAGCATCACTTGCCGTTCGGCTTCACGTCCCACTTCCGACTCTGGCATTGCGGACACTTGCGTTGCCGAGCCTCGATCCGCGGCAACCAATGGAAGCCGCAGTGAAGGCAGACCCGCTTTTCGGGGTCTGCCTTCCGGAGCACCGGATTACGGGGTTCCGAGCGCATCGTTGAGCTTGGCCAGTTCGGCTTCGGTCTCCGACTTGCGTTCCTCGCGCGACTTGAGCGTCGAGAGCTTGGCCTTGAGTTCCTTAGCCCGCGCCTCGAGCATGTCGCGCCGACGCCGCTTGATCTCGGTGTCCAGCTGCGCGATGCCGTCCTTCAGCCACTCGGGCGTCGGAACGTTGTAGCCCGAGTACGTGGTCTCGGCAATGCGGCCGAAGGTGACCAGTTCGATGGCCTCGTCCACGTCGAGACGATCGACTTGGAGAGTCCGGATTCGTTGAAACAACATCTCTTTCTCCTTCAAAAAATGCGGCTAGGCCGCGAGCTTGAAAACATCCTCGAGCCTCAGGAGCGGCACGCTCATGATCTCGTCGACCAGCGAGTAGCGGTTGGTGCGCATCGTCTGGACCAGGTTCGGCAGGCTGTAGAAATCGACCCCCTTGGTCAGGTCGAACGTGTTCAGCGCCAGGCCGTTCCTCTCGCAGTTCGGCAGGAACGTGTCGTTGCTGTCGCCCTTGAGCTTGTAGTAGTAGACCGGCACCTCCTTGCCGAACTTCTCCGTGTACGACGCGTGCACCTCGCGGAATGCCGGCGGCTGGTTCTCACCGCCGTCCGACACGACCGCGATGCCGTCGACCTCGATCTTCTTCTTCAGCAGGTAGTCGAGGCTGCAGCCGATGCACGTGCCGCCGGACGCGATTTCGCGCTTGGTGATCTCCATGATCTTGTCCAGCGCCATGCCCGTCACGTCGTAGTACGTCGGCGCCGAGTTGAAGAACACGAGATGCGTCTTGCCAGCCGCAACCCGCGCCAGGATGGCCGCCACCTGGCGAGCCGCCTCGATCGCGTGCTGCATCGAGCCGGACTTGTCGGCGAGGATGGCCCAGTCACCTTCCACTGCCTGGTTGTCCAGTTGCTTTTCCTGCACGCCCTTCAGCTTCTCGGCGGTCTTCCCACCGATGGCTTCCGCAGCGCGCGTCGTCTTCAGCGTGGACACCTTCGACGTGGCGACCTTCTGCAGGCCGGCCTCGTACGCGGCGCGCAGCGACGGGGTGTTCTTCACGCCCAGGCGCTCGAGCATCTTCGAGTTCGTGACCAGTTCGGTCGGCGACATTGCACCGATCAACGCCTGCACGACGGCCGGATCCTTCGCCTTGGCGCCCAGGGCACCCATGGCGACCAGGAACGGGATCTTGCGGCGCATGATCGTGCCGGCGATCTCGTCGGGTGCCATGAACTTCATGTTGGCCACGTCCGCGAAGACTCCCATCTTGGCGCCTTCGAAGAGGATCTTCTGCGCGCCGGCACCCGGCTTGATGTGCAGGAGCGCATAGAGCTCCTTCATCGAAGCCTTGTGCTGCAGCGCGGCGCGCTCGAATCGGCCTGGCGACTCCTCACGCTCGCGCAGATAGCGCTCGACCGTGCGGTACAGCTGGCGCTGCTTGACGCCCTTCTGGCCCTTGGCGAAGCGCACGGCCCGCACGAGGTTGCGCGGATCGAGCGACACGACGTGCGCCAGCGCGTTGTCGCGCAGCTCGACGTCGTCGCCAGTAGCCGTCAGCGCGATGACCGGGAGTGCCACCTTGGCGTCGCGGATCGCGCCTTTGGCCTGGTTCCAGGCAACGAGGTGGGCGAAGAAGTTCGGGTCCTCCGCGGCGGCCTTCAGGCCGACGGGAAGGTACTGCGCGAGATCACCGTGCGGGCTGCGGGTGAGTTCGCTGATGACTGCGTTCTTGGTGAGACCTCGTTCCATGGTAAGCACCTCCGTGCTGAGTGAGAAAAACTGTTGCCGTAAGTCTCGAGTGGCTTTTTACGCGCTCTCCCGCTGAGCTACCGGAGCCGGTGGGGCCCCGAGCTGGGAATCGAACCCAGCCACCTCGTGCACCAGAAGCATGAAACCTCTCAAAGTGACGGCGAACCTGGAAGCGGGGGTGGGACTTGAACCCACGACCTCCGGGGTATGAACCCGGCGATCTACCAACTGATCTACCCCGCAATTTAGTGTGACGAGTCGATCGGCTTTCTAGGCGGTCTACCAGTTGACCTACGTCCCCCGAGAGGGTCGATGGGATTCGAACCCACAACTTCCGCATTAACAGTGCATGTAAGCCGATCAGTTGTCACGAAACTTGTTGGACTTCTCCTTGTTCAGTTCGTCGCGAATTCGATAGTGCGAGACCTTTTTTAAGGGCCGTTGCGAATACTGGAATCGAACCAGCTACCAAAGGTGTATGAGACCTATGCTCTACCAGATGAGCTAATTTGCATGTACGCACCACAGTGCGCGACGAGCCGTGACTCTAGCTGTTGTTGTAGTTGTTGTGGTGTACTTTACATTCAGCTTTCGGCCCAGCTGTACGTGACCTTGCCAGTGGCCAGGTCGGCAGCGGTGATCGACAGCACGCCGGCCTCTACCCCCTCGAGCGCGATAGCTCCGAACGCGGGGATGCCCTCATCGCGCAGGAGCTTGATCAACCTCAAGGCGCGGTGCACGGGGTTGGCGTGCAGTGCGTCGAAGTCGACCACGACGGTTTTCACAGCACGGTGCCATTCATAGGTACCGCGCAGCCTGTGAAAGAGGCGATCTGGACGTAGCGATGAAGCCAGACCGGCCATCCGACCGCGGCCACAGGTGTCACGACAGAGACTCCCCGTCATCCTCGCCCGCGATCTCCTCGAAGTCGTTCGGATCCGGGGGACGGCCGCCACCGAAGGCCTCGCCGATGCGCACGCGCTGGATGCCCAGCAGCGTGGCGCGCAGGCCCTTGCCGGCCTTGTTGTTCTGCGCCCAGATCTCGACCTGCATGTTGACGTAGCAGCCCGAGAACAGGCGCCCGGCCTTGCCCTCGTACAGCTCGTTGTTGGGCTTGTAGATCGGCTCCTTCGAGTTATCGAAGACGAGAGGCCGGCCCTTGTCCTCGGTGCGGTGCGCGGTGAGCGCCCAGTGGCCCTTGTAGCCGTCGAAGTCCTTGCGCGCGCCGTCGACCCAGCAGCAGCCCTTCGGGTCGGGCAGGATGTTCGCCAGCATCGTCTCCCACTTCTGCGGCCACTGCTCCTTGGCCACGGCGCGCAGCGCGTCGTCGACCATCTTGCGCTGCTCGCTGTCGGCCGGGATCAGCGCGGTCGCGGACCAGCGCCGCTTGTCCTCGGGCTTGCTCTTGCTACCGCCGAAATACTCGGGCTCGGCGAGCACGAGGAAGCTGCAGCGGACGTCTTTCAGTTTGATACTCATGCCCACGGATTGGTCTCCTTGAAGTGGGGGTTGGGGAAAGTCTCGGAAACGTGAGGCCGCGCCAGCGGTCTTCACTGCAGCACATCTCCTCGTTCGACCAGTGCCGGCCGTCCCAATACAGCATGACGACCGGCCCCAGAGTATGCGTGTGAAACGAGTACAACTGGGCCTCGTATTTGCCAGGACGCGCCGGGTTTTGCAGGGCCGTGAACCACGGCGTTTTTGGCTCGAGTCTCATGCTGATACCGGTGCGTCCCGGTACTCCGTGGTTGGGTAGTAGGGAAATGTCACTGGCACGCGACTCTCATGATTCGTGAAGGTCGTGACTGCGCCGTCAAGGTCGGTTTCCTTCCAGACAATCCCGTCGATGTCGTAGGCCTGCCCGTCGCCTTCCCTGAAGACTCGGCTGCAACGCTTGTTCTGCCAGAGCACCCTACCTGATACTTCGGCAACGTCCACCCATTCGTTGTCCGTGCCCAGGAGCGGGCCGATCGGTTTGAACGATAGGATGGCGCCAATCATATTGATCGTGATCGGGGCGCTGCCGCCGCTATGGCCTTGTGTGGCGAAGGTTCGCACGACATCCAGGACCATCGCAAGCGCGTCCTTGTCGTAGGCCAGTTCTCGCTTGGCATGGGCAGCGATGCCACCATCACGGCCGCGAAGGATGCGCCAAGCAAGACTGACCCGCTCGGTGAACTCGCTCATGTGTCCTCCGGAACAGCTTCGAAGTCGTCGACCGGTGTCCGATCGCCGGGGGTGTAGGGTGTCTTGATCGCGGACGCCGGCTTGACAGACGGCACCGCCGGGTTGCGCACGATGATCTCCTGCAGCTTGGTCCACTGGCGCTTGCTCAAGAGCATCGCCTTGCCGTTCTTGGCCGGGGTCTTCAGGAGCTTTTCGGCCGACGTCGGGCTGATGACGGACATGTCGTAGCACTGCTCGACCGTGAGCCGGAAATTCTTGCGGAGGTGCTCTTCGGCCTTCACCGGATCGGTCCACTTGCGCGGGCCTTCGCGGCCCAACTCGAGGCCCCAGCCGGCGACGGGGATGTTCGCGAGCAGCCGGCGCTCGGTCTCGGCGCGGATGGAGCGGATGTAGTCCTCGAGCAGGCCGGTGGCAGACATCCGCGTGGCCAGCGTGTCCGGTGTCATTTCCTGGACGATGGCCTCGACCGGGATGCCCTGCTCGACGACCACGTCGAACGACGCGCCGATGGTTTCCTGGACCTTCTTGGCCATCGCCGGACACGTGGCCATGGCCTTGCAGAATCGACAGTCTTCCTCATTCGGATTGGGGTGGAGGTAGACCTTCTCCCAAGTCGCTTGCTCCATCTTGCCGTGATACTCGATCGCGGCTTCGACTTTCTTTGCGCGGTCCTTGGCGTAGGCCGCGAACTCGGCAAGGGTCTTGAATTCGGTCACGGTTGAATTTCCCGGTACATGATCCCGGCTTCGTCGATCAACTTGCGTGCCAACGCAAGGTCTTCGTGCCATCTGGATGGTGCGGTTTTCATTGGAAAACTGACGATCTCGCCGATGCCGACCTGGATGATCTCCACGGTGCAGCGTGTGCACGGAGGGCCACCCCAGACCATTCCCGACTCGTCAGTGGCGGCCAGATACAACGAGCACCCCTTGAGCCGCATTCCTGTTCGTGCCGCAGCGAGCAATGCATTCATCTCAGCGTGCACGACAAGTTTCAGCTTCACATCACGGTTGTTGAGACGCTCTTGCGTATCGGCGATTCCTCGCGGGAAGCCGTTGAATCCTGCCGACAGAATCTCGCGGTCAGGACCGACGATCACCGAGCCGACTTGGGTAGATGGGTCCTTGCTCAGTTTCGAGTGATACAGAGCAAGCCCTAGAAAATGTCGATCCCATCGTTCGCTCATCACATATCTCCAACCGGAATGACCCACTCGCTCAAGCCGCCGTGCTCTTTTTGGAAGATGCCGATGCGCACGCGGCGGATGTCGTAGCTGATTCCCAGCTCGGCAATGGCGCCCAGCGCGTACAGCATGCCTTGCGTGTTGTTCTCGACGAATACACGGATCCAGCCCGTCTTCAGGTCGATGATGAAAAGCTCGTAGCCGCCGTCGGGCAGAGCGATCAGGATGATGCAGTCGGCCGTACCGAAGCTGTTGGGCACGCCCACGAACTCGCTGAAGTCGACCCGGTGCTCGATGAGCACGATGTGGCCCTTGCTCAGCGCCTTGATCGTGTCGACGTAGTCCTGGGCCATCTCGGCCATGTCCTGCGTGAACCAGACCACGCGCGTTAGCTCGCCGGGGCTGTGCACCGGCACGTTGGTGCCGATGGCACGGATCGCGGCTGGCCACTCGACCGGCTCGGTCAGCACCAGTTTGCTGACCAGGTGGATGGCCGTGCCCTTGTCGGAAGCGGCGCTGTACGAGTCGGGGAACGCGGACTCAAGAGCGATTCGGCCGGCGCACTTCAGCCATCCCTTGCTGGAGCTTGGCGATAGCTTGGCGTGTTCGCTCATCGCACCTTCTCGTGCGTGTCGGACCAGCGCTCATTTCCGTACTGGTCTTCGTACCGATACGGAACCGGCTCGGTTGGCGTCGGCGCCCGTTCGGACAAGGGTGGTGGCGGCATGGGAGTGCCGTCGAGATCTTCCCAATCGTCGTCCGGCATGTCCATGACTTACGCCAACTCGGCAGCCGACAGCGCCGCGCTGAACTTGGCCATGGCCACGGGCCACTGCTCGGCTGTGAGCAGTGGGCCGCGCTTGACGCCAAGCTCGCTCAGGATCGCGACGGCCTTGGACTGGTCCTTGGCGACCAGCTTGGCGATGGTGTCGCTCAGCAGGTTGCCGTTCTCGGCGTACGTCGCGTACGTCACGGCTGCCGCGGGAGGCGGGGGTGCGGCAGCCGCCGGAGCCGGCGCGGCTGCGGCGGGAGCGGCTGCGGCCTCCTTGACCTTCTGCAGATGATCGGCAGCCGCAGTTGGCGTCTTCGGCGCGGAGGCAGAGGCTCCCGGGGCCTTCCTGCCGGCGTGGTACGCAATGAAGAATGCGGCAGCCTCATCGGCGTCGGCGAACTCGAGGTGAACAGAGGTCATCATGTCGTGCCCTTTCAAGGCGTGTGGTGGAAAATCAGAAAGAGGCCCCAGCCGACCGTCGCGCAGCAAGCGGCGAGAAGCACGGCGACCCAGAACGCGGGCCATCGCCCGACGTCGTGATCGGGATCATCCGGCCAGTGGCAGGCCGCAGGCGTCGGGCAATCACCTCCGCAACTAGAGCAGACGTGCACCACGGGTTGCGTGTCGCTCCAGCCTCGAAGGAAATGCGGTCTCATGGCCTTGGGTCCGTGTGGTTGGAGGAAAATTTATCACAGCATTTGCAGACCTGCAAGAACTATTTGACATTTTTTCAGCAATCGCTGTAGGATGCCCCATGGCAACGAACAAGGCCTTGAAGAAGTGGATGTCCGCGGCCAGTCTCGAGCAAAAGGAAAAGCTCGCCAGGCTGGCCAACACGTCCGTCGGCATGCTGTACCAGCTGTCGGCCGGCGACCGCAAGGCGAGCTCCGAGAAGGCAATTCGCATCGAGAAGGCCGCCGCGAAGATCGGGGGCGGCCTGCCGCCGCTGACCCGCATGGACTTGAACGAGACATGCCGCGGCTGTGAGTATGCCCGGGCTTGCGCCGCAAACAGCCGGGCAGGATGAAAAGGATTGAATCATGACCAAAAAAGTCGCTCGTCCAGAGCAGCAGGGAGCCGCGCCTGAGCCGGTAGCGTGGATCAGCCCGCGTTCACTTGCTCGTGTCTGCCTGTCGCACGAGACTCAGGTTTGGCTATACGCCGCCCCCGATGAAGTCTATTCCGTGCCCCTCTACGCAGCCCCCATCGAGGGAGCCACCGAGCCGCCTATCCCGCTATCGGACTACGAAGAGGCCAAGAGGCAAGAACGACTCTGGCAACAAGCAAAAACACGCCCATGGGCCGAACCGCCAACCAGCGAAGCGACACGAGAGCGTCCTTCTCCGCAAACAGCCGGGCAGGATAGCGAAGGGCTTGGCCGCGCTATTTCCGCCTCACCACCCGAGACGCCAGTCCCGCAGACCCGCAGCGAGAAGATGCGACAGGCGGGCTTCACTCGTCGGCCATCACCACCGGGAAAGATGGCGGGTGGCTTGTGGCGCGAGGACGGAGAGACGCCAAGAGCCGAACACGAAGCCAACATCGAACGGCTCCGAACGGCCCTCGCCGCATCACCACCCGAGACGCCAGTCCCGCAGAGTGAGCCGCTGACCAAGGCCGGCCTGCAGATCAGACCGTTTGTCGTCTCGGAGCACTTGCGTAGCGCTGAAGACGTTCGTGAGTTCCTATTGGCATGTCTCGCTGAGCCTTTCGGCTTGGCTGAAGATCGAGAGCCGTTCTTGGCGAACGCAATCAAGCACGCCATCAACGGTTTGGTCGCACAGACGCCAGCCCCGCAGAGTGAGCCGGTGGCGGACATGCTGCGTCCAGCACTCGAAGGCCTCTACGACATGGGATTCAACGACGGCGGCAACCCTGCTGACGGGCCGGTGACAAACGATCAGCGAGGCGCGGTAGCGGTCAATCTCACGCTCGCATCCATCAATGCCATTCTTGCCGCCTCTCCCTCATCCGAGGGACGCGAACCCAAGGAGCAGACGTGAGCGGCCATACCTGTCACTGGCCCGGTTGCACAGCCGAAGTACCGCCCGCAATGTGGGGGTGCAAGCCGCACTGGTTTTCCCTGCCGAAGAGGCTGCGCGACGAGATATGGCGCACGTATCGACGTGGGCAAGAGGTGACCAAGACGCCCAGCCCCGACTACCTCAAGGCAGCAAACGAAGTGCGCGATTGGATCTTGGCTTACCAAGCTGGAGGCGGCGCAAGCTGAGAAGCAATGATGACGGACAAGCAGATAGATGAAATGTGGGAAGACGCCCTATGCTGCTCCGATTACCACGGGATCACAGAGCGTGTTCGTGGCTTTGCCCGTGCCATCCGCGCCACCCCTCCCTCATCCGATGGAGGACGCGCATCGCCGCCCGAGACGGCGGGGGTGCCGAAAGGCTGGAAGCTGCTCAAAGACACGACGCATGACGAGCGGTCTTATTCCGAGGACGCGAGCCACGAGAACGGCAGCTACTCGAACTGCTGCGTCCATTGCCTGCGCACGTTCATCGGACACAAGCGACGCCATATCTGCAAGGTCTGCGCATTGTCATCCGATGGACGCGCATCGCCGCCCGAGACGGCGGGGGTGCCGGACCGACCTAAGGTCTACGTTTATCGGCGCTTCCCGGGCGCGACTTACACGAGCCTCGTGGACCCTCGCCCGTTTCCAAACGAGGATGTTGCGCCTATCGAATGGTTCGCCATCTATCTGCCACCCACCCAGGCCAGCGACGAGACGAAGGCAGCGCAGTGAGATACGCCCGCACTGCTGAGGACGAGGTATTCGAGCTTCCGCGCGTCTCTCGCCTCGGGTGCTGTGACTGCGGGCTTATCCATGATGTGGCTTGGTCCGTGTTCGGCAAGCGTTTGTTCATGCGGGTTCGGCGCAATGAGCGCGCCACTGCACAGAGACGACGGCATTTGAAGGTGAAGAAGTGAATCAACCGAGAACGATTCGATACGGCAAGGGCCCTCGCTCCCACGAATGGGGGCAATGGCTGCATGGTGTTTGGCGCTGTCCTTGGTGCGATGGCTTCGTTAAATCGGAGAGGAAGCCCGACCCAGAAGCACACGCCAAGTCCTATGATTCCTTCGAATGGCTCTCAGCCAACCCCGTCGCCAGCGACGAGACGAAGGCAGCGCCGGCAGCATGAGCAAGATCACCGTGACCGTGCAGCTCGGGCGCTTCCCAGACGAATTGCGGAGGGCGACGCGCGAGGTTGATGACGTTCCTTCGGTGCTGACGACAAGCACAACGGCTATTCACGGGAGGCAGCACCATGAATAACGGGTGGCGGGTCCGGCTCACCGAGAAGACCGCCACGCCGCACGTGGTTCCGGTCGCCGACACTCGAAGGCATCTGCCAGAAAACTGCTGGTGCCAACCTACGTTCGACGGCAAGGTGCTGGTGCATCACAGTGCCGATAGACGCGAAGAACGTGAGCCTGACTACAAGCGACCGCTGTCGTGAAGACGGCTGTGTAGGAATGAGTGCGCCGACCGTCGCAGTTCTTGAGCGCAAGCTGCTGCTCGGATTCACACCGCGGCGCGCGCGCCTCGGCTGTCACAACTGCGCGCATAGCCACGTCTCGCGAAGCGCGCATCACCTATGGTGCGAGCTCCTGCATTATTCGGTGAACAGCCTCGACCTGTGCTCGAGGCACGAATTTGAAAAACCTGATCGCGGCGCGCAGGACCCAGCGCCGCAAACTTCTCTTGGGAGAGCTCACATGAAAAACCGTGGTTTCACTTTGATCGAGTTGATGGTGGTCGTCGCCATCATCGGCATCCTGGCCGCCGTGGCCTTCCCGGCCTACAACAACTACATCAAGCGCACGAAGCTGACCGAGGTCATCCTGGCCACGGCGCCATGCCGGGAGACCGTGACCGAGACGGTGACCACTCTCTCGGCCTTGCCGGCTGCAGGCGCATGGGGCTGCGAGTCGACAGTCGGCACTCCTGTGTCGAAGTACGTCGCCTCGATTACCGTCGACGGCAACGGCGTGATCACCGCAACGACGCAAGGAACGGGTGACGCGACGATCGATGGCGGCACCTTGCAGCTGGTGCCCTCGAGCGATCTGGCGCTGGTCGTCGCACCTGTTGCCGGCGGCACGATCGCGCGCTGGATCTGCGGCCCCGGCGCAGCCAATCCGGTGCCGACGAAGTACCTGCCGTCGACTTGCCGCGGCTAGCCCCGCGATTCAGTGAAGTGACTCGGGCAGCCTCCAGCGGAGGTTGCCCCCCGGGCCCTTGGTCTCGGAGATGTCCATCAGCACGCGGGCCTGCGTCACCGCATCCCACGGTTGGTTATTCATTTCTGCCTCCTTGAAGACGGCCGACTTCATGATCGGGCCTTCCTTCAGGATCTGGGCCAGGAACTTCTTGGCATTCTCGATCTCGTCGGGTTTGCGATCGCCGCGCAGGATCATCGGCTCGGCACCGTCTTCCGTGCGCTCGATCGACTGCTCGGTGCCGTCGTAGTAGACACCGTTCTGGACGTACTGGAACTCGTCGTGGCCGTAGACGACGCCGAAAGACTTGGTGCGGTCGAGCTTCATCGAAGTGCAGTCCTTCACAAAATAGTGATGATGCCATTGCCCATGGGCCAACGCAAGGCTACAGTGGGCGACCCCCCAGGACATTGGAGCACGACGCCGTGCAACTGCTGACCACCACGCAGATACGCGAGCTGTTGCCCGTGTCTCGCTCGACGATCTACATCCTCATCCGCACCCAAGGCTTCCCGCCGCCTGTGAAGATCCTGCGCCGCTCGCTATGGCGAAGAGATCTCGTCGAGTCCTGGATTCGGCAGCAGGCGGGAGTGGTTGCGTGACGGCGTACTACAACAAGCCGAAGCGTGGGTGAGGTCGTTCATGGAGTGCAGGCCATGATCCCCGCCGAACTGCGATCGCGCAAGGGATGGCTCCTCTGGCGTCTCGAGCCTAACCCGAAACCGGGCAAGAAGCCGCTGAAGGTGCCCTGCTACGCCGACGGCACGCGCCGCCGCGGCGAGCAAGGCAGCGAGCTCGACCGGGCCCGCCTGGCCACCTACGAGACCGTGTCGGCGCTGCTCGATGCGGATCTGGCCGGCCGCTGGACGGGTCTGGGCTTCGCGATGCTGCCCGAGTGGGGGCTGGTCGGACTCGACTTCGACCAGTGCGTCGTCGACGGCCGAGTTGACAGTTCGATTATGGGCCTCGTCGGGGCCACCTACAGCGAGTTCTCGCCCTCGGGAACGGGCATCCACGCATTCCTGAGCGGATCGCTTCCCGATCGAAAGTCGCCCGGCTTCGAGGTCTTCTGCGCCAAGGGCTTCCTCACCTTCACGGGGCAGGAGACCGAGGCCAGCGAGCTCGCGTTCTCTGGGGTACTCGACCACGTCAACGGCGCGGTGACCGATCTGTACGAGGCCCGGTTTGGGTCGGACGACGGCAGCATCGCCGTGCGTGCTCCGGCCCAGACCGCCACGGTAGAGCAGTTGGCCATGGTGTTGGCCAATATCCCGAACACGGGCAAGCACGAGCTCGACTACGACCAGTGGTTCCGCATGGTCGCGGCCATCCACCGCGAGACAGGGGGCTCGGATATCGGCTTGCGTCTCGCGCTCGAAGTCAGCGGGCGCAGCCCCAAGTTCAACGAGCAAGATCTGTTGCGTCGAGTCTGGCCATCGATCAAGAACCGACCGAACGCCCTGGTCGGCATCGGCACCTTGAAGGTGCTGGCCGGCGAGGCCGGATGGATCGAACCGATCGAAGACACGTTCGACGTCGTCCCGGAGGACGCGCCGGCAGTTGTTGCGCAAACTCCGAGCTCCAGCAAGAAGTCGAAGTCGCCGGGCGTCAGAGTCAAGGCCGAGCGTGGCGGCATCCCCGAGGCGCAGCACCTGTGCACCGACCAGGCCAACGCGAACCGGCTGGTCAACGCGTACGGCCGCCAGGTCCTCGTCGCGGCGGGCCGCTGGCACGTCTGGGATGGCAAGAGGTGGATCGCCGATGACGCCGATGTCTACCGGTACGCGTGTCGCCTCTCGCTGCTCGTCCACGGGGAGGCCAAGGCCGTGCGGGCCAGGGGGAGCACGGGCGATGCGGCGGCCATCGCCAAGGCCGAGGGCATCGCCAAGGCGCTCGAGGCGTGGGCGGTCAAGAGCGAGATGAAGGGGGCCATCGAGGCGGCGGTCGGGCTGGCGCGCAAGATGCTGACGGTGGAGGTCGACACGCTAGATGCGGATCCGTGGCTGCTCAACGTGGCCAACGGGACGGTGGATCTGCGCACGGGCAGTCTGCGGGGGCACTGTGTGGACGACATGATCACGCGGCTGGTGCCGGTGGCCTACGTGCCGGATGCGCGGTGCGAGGTCTGGCAGCGGGCGCTGGCCCAGATCTGCATGGGCAACGAGCCGCTGCAGGCCTTCCTGCAGCGCTGGGCCGGCTACTGCCTGACGGGGTCGGTCGTGGAGCAGTGCTTCGTCGTCCACTGGGGCGACGGCAGCAACGGCAAGTCGACGGTGCTGGATCTGCTGGCCGCCACCATGGGCGACTACGCAGGCGTGGCCGCGCCGGGCCTCATGCTGGCGGCCAAGGGCGAGCGGCATCCCACGGAGATCGCCTCGCTGATGGGCAAGCGCATGGTCACGGCGCACGAGAGCGGCGAGGGGGTGGTGCTGAGAGAGGACTTCATCAAGCAGGCCACGGGGGGCGACAGGCTGTCGGCGCGCTTCATGCGCGAGGACTTCTTCGACTTCGCGCCCACCCACAAGCTGCAACTGCTGACCAACCACAAGCCGGCCGTCAAGGGGCAGGACCAGGGCATCTGGCGGCGCGTGCTGCTGGTGCCCTACGAGGCGTCGTTCGGCGACGAGGCGGCGGTGCTCGGCGGGCGCGCCACGCACCTGATCGACCATGGACTCGTGGAGCGGCTCAGGGGCGAGCTGGAGGGCATCCTGGCTTGGCGCGTGCGGGGCGCGGTCGAGTGGGCCACGCAGGGGGGCTTGCGGGCGCCGGCAGTGGTGCGCGCGGCCTCGGATGCCTACAAGCTCGAGCAGGACCGGGTCGGCCAGTTCGTGGCGGAGTGCTGCGAGAGAGGGCTAGAGCATCGCGAGCCGATGACCGAGGGGTTGGGTGGCGGCCTGTACCCCGCGTATGTCGAATGGTGCCGCGAAGGAGGCATCCATGCGCTTGCAAAGTCGCGTTTTCAGGACGATATTTTGCGCGTTGTGGACGGAATTGTTGAAAAAGGCAAGGTTCCGATGGGCAATGGGAGGCGTCGGGACGTCCGTTTCATCAGGGGCGTGAGGCTGATGCCGGACTAGATTTTGTCTAAGGGTTAACCCTCGAAATGGTGTCGTCGTGGTCCGAAATGTCGTCTATGTCGCCCGTTGCAGGGCAAATTCCTATTCTCCCGTAATAGAAAGAGGTTCGCGCGCGCACCCGCGAAAGATAGGGAATTTACCCTGCAGGAGACGACATAGACGACATGTTGAAAAAAGCAAAAACAGGGCTTCGCGTCGGAGTGGTCGAAAATCAGCGCCGCGCCGGCGTCGAGTTGTAACAGGACGGGGCGGCGGAGTCGGGCCCGCGCATGCTGCCGGCGATCAGTCCGACGCCCAGGCAGATGATGGCGATGGCGGCCACCCATTCGTCGACGTTCAGGCGAAAGCGCGGCCGGCGGTGCGCCTCGATGGCGCTGGCATAGGCGATAGGGTCGGTCATGGGGTTTTCCCGGTGGTTCGGCCGCGGCGGCGCGCGTCCAGGACGAATCCGCCCGCCAGGCGCCACGGGATGCCGGCGGCTATGAGGAGGCCTCGGGCGCGTTCTGGCGCGGATTTGGCCGTATAGCGGGCCCGCAGCAGGGCGATTTGCTGCTCGAGGTTCGGTGTCATCGCACTTCCCCGTAACCCACCATGCCGAGCTCGTGCGCCATCTGGTGCTCGATCAGCATGGCGAATCGGTGCTCGCGTCGGTAGGGTGCAAGGGGCTCGTCTCCGGGTTCGTCCAGGCCTGCGTACGCCAGATCAAAGTCGTCGACGGCCTTTTGCGTGATGCCGCGCGCTTCGCATAGCTTGACTTCGACGAGCTCGTGCAGTGCGATCAGGAATTGTTCCTGCTCGCTCACGGGTAGGCCGCGCTCGTCGGTCGATGCCGTGATGATCTGCAGCGTATCTCCGGAATAGAACCAATCACCCAAGGTCGGATAGCGCATGTCGGCGTACGGTTTGGATTCGATGAGGATGCGATTCATGATTGGTCCTTGGGTGGGTCGACGAGGAAGGCGGCGAGGTTCGCGGCGCCGAGGTAGGCTTTCTCGAAGTCGGTTCCGGCGTGCGATTCGGAGACGGCTTTACGGAATTCGGCTTCTGATCCGGAGAAACACCCGGTCGTGAAACGAAGGCCGAGCTTCGCGTCAGCGTGGGCGGTCAGGGTTGTGTTGCGCGAGCCGATCGGCCCGACGGTCAACAGACAGCGCGCATTGCCGTAGACCCCCGCATCGCCGGAGACCCACGCATTGCCGTAGACCTGAGCATTGCCGGAGACCTGAGCATCGCCGGAGACCCACGCATCGCCGTAGACCTGAGCATCGCCGTAGACCTGAGCATTGCCGTAGACCTGAGCATTGCCGGAGACCCACGCATCGCCGTAGACCTGAGCATCGCCGTAGACCTGAGCATTGCCGTAGACCTGAGCATTGCCGTAGACCCACGCATTGCCGGTTTGCGATAGGTGTTTCTCGGTTTCGATCCAGCCGCCCAAGTCGCCGACTTTGACGCTTAATCCGATTTTTACGAGCGCGCGGATGCGGTGGAGGGTGATGCCGAAGACGATTTTCGTTTCGGCAGTCAGTTCGTACTTTTTCATGACGTGTAGCCTTTGTGTTTGAACTGGAGATGCAATCGGTTCTCGAGCATGCGCAGGGCTTCGAGCCATATGGCGCGGCCCAGGTCGTCCGGCAGAATTTCGACGTCCGGCAGATCCGTGATCGGGATCGGTCGGAGGGGGATCGCGTCTTCATCATTCATGCTCGAATCTCCTTCGCGGTTTGTGAGGTGGCCGGATCAGGCGCGCAAGCAAGGCCAGCGCTATGGCGATGCCCGCGAGCCAGAGGACGGCGCGGGTCAGGCGCGTCATTGCTTTTCCAGACGCGCCAGCGTGCCGATGAGATGCTGGGCCCACTTCGGCGCGGGTTTCGTGGCCTTGCCTGTTTGCCGGCCGTAACGCGTTCCCGTGTAGGGCGACAGCAGATAGTTCACGGTATCGCGCAGGTTGCGCCACTTGGCGCCGTCGGCGTCCGTCTCGCGTAGACGCGACTGGGCGTTGTCTCGCTCGGTTTCAGCCTTGCGGAGTTTGTCGGCCAACGTGTCGTCTAGTTGCGCGTCGCACTGCTCGAGAGCGACTCCGACGTTTAACCCTTGCGGCGTTTCAATCTCGACCATGATCGATCGCGGCCCGAATTCGACGATGTCGGCGGATGCCCCGAGGCTTCGCGCCAGCGTGGCGATACTGTCGGCCATGATCTTTCGATCCTTGGCCCGGCGCTCGGTGAGGTGTTTGTAGGCGGTCATGATTGCACCTCGGATGCTGCGTGTTTCGCTTTCCATGCAGTCACGGCTTTGTGGAATGTCTCGACTCCTCCGACCTGCAGAATGCGTGCTTCTGCGGCCGCGATCGCTTGTGCCTTGCTGGCGCAATGCTGGACGATTCGCATGCGACTATCGGGGTCGCTGACGCTCCAACGATGCCATTTCGTCTCGAGACCGGTTTGCGGATCTGGCGTGCGATGCAGCACCAGCGACAGACCGAGAATAGAAACGGTTTCAGCTGCAAACGGTTTGCCCGAGTCGTCTGCGAATCTGGGCGTAAATGTAGTTTTCATAGGCCCGCCATCATCGCGTCGGCGTCTTCCTGCAGCTGCGCGGCATCTTCGCGCTCCATCTCGGCGCGCTCTTTCGCTGCGTACTCGCTTTCGGATTCGCCGACGATGCGCGCATGTTCGTCCGCCATGCGCGCCGCGTCGCCTTCGTCGTCGAAAATCTCGCCGAAATAAACGCGCTCGTCGTTCATGGTCAGGCGATAGCCTGTCAGGAATCGGCCGTGCGGCAAGCCCGCGACGATGCCGATGGCCAGGTCTTCGGGGAACCCTTCGGCGTCCGTGAACCAGCCATGATGGCCCAGTCGGGCGACGTCGTGCGCGTCGCGTTCGTTTCGGAATTGCTCGTCGGTGGTGTACCAGATCGGCGTTTCGTCGTTCAGGCCTTGGTCCAGCCCGCTCGAGCTTCGCAGGGTTGCGAAACGCACATCGCGCCAGGTCATCGGGCGGGCCCAGTGTTTCTCTGCGGCTTCGGCGCGAAAGATCGCGAGACGGCGCGGCGCAGGGATGGAGAGATTCGGGTAGGTAGTGGGCATTTTCAATTCTCCGTTTCGGGAATGCCATAGGCGGATGGAATCTCGCGATTCGAATGGGCGCAGTAGAGGCTTTCGCCTTCCCAGTGCACAAACACTGCCTCCGGAGCCCAGCTGCTGCGCCAGTCGTTCGTGCGCATCGCGTCGCGAATCTGGCGGTAGTTTTCGCGTGCAGACTGCGCGTCGATACACTCTCCGTCGGCCATCAGCAACGCGCATTGATAGCCACCGGGCCAGGCGAACCCGTGCGAGCGGATGAATTCTTGCAAGGCCTTGATATGCATGGTGCTATCTCCAAAGTGCGCAAAAGTGCGCGGGTTAGCAGGCGAACCCGCTAACCCGTACGTTCTAGCGCATCGCGAGCAATTGTTCGAAGGCAGACGTTTTCAATTCGTCGCCACCCGAGATCCCCGTCCGGGTTCCACAGCATTGGCAGGTTTTCGCTCATGCTTCCATCCGAGCGAGTTCGCGCTTCACGGCCATGTGCCGCTTGTCACACGCACTGCCGATGATGTTCAGTTCACCTTGCGCCACATCGTCCCAAGCGGCACGGTTCCTCTTGCTGAACTCGTCCCAAGTAATCCGGTCTGCGTCAACGTCAGCGACGTTCTGCGCGATGCGTTGGGCGATCTGGGCTGCGGTCATGATGGCTCCGAGTTGGCTTGCGATGGGATGGATTTTCGGGCATCGCAAGCCTTTGACCTTCTGAAAAGTCAGTGAGGGGTGAAGGGAGTACAGCATATGCTAGAATCGTGCCTATCGAATTGCGTTGCGTCGACGCCGAAACAAGACCCGATGCGACGCTTTTACGTCAGTCTCGAGTGACAAAACGCGGCATCGTGTGACATAACGCGGCAAAGGCTATCGACTGCCAGGAACCGATAGCCTATAGCTATGACCTATCGACTCGGCTCAGTCGATAGTTAGCTTTGAGCTATCGAAAACCGCGAATCGATAGCCGCAAGCTATCGGCCGGCGGCCTTCGAATCCATACAGTGGAGCATGAGCTTTCGACGCTAAGTCATTGATTTGCAAGGCTTGCGCGACAATGAATAATATGTAAACTCTAGCTAAGTCTATGATTCTTATAGCTTTAGGGTCCCATCCAGAGCTCGGCGGCCAGGTCGAAAGGCATTCCGACCAGACGACGGGGGTTCACGAAGTTGTCGTGACGATCCCCTTCGCTGCGGGCAGTGTTTTCCCCCAGATGGGCATGGAAATTTTTTACATGAAACCCACCAATCCGCGAGTCGAAAGCCGAGAATCGAGGTTCGCCAGGCCGGCGGCGCCGCTGTGCGCTGAATCCGAGCCGAAGCCAGCGGCTCAGCTGCCCGTGAGTCGCCGCAACCCGGTCTGGGCAGCGCAGATCGGCCCCCACCCAGCCAAAAAATTTTGGCCAGAAGTCCTACACCGACCCCGGGAATCGGCGATACACTGGCGCGGTTTTCTCAGAGACCCAACATCAGTCAGGAGCCTCCAAATGACCGCATCCACCCTCGCTGCCGCCGTCGTCAACCAGACCTTCCCGGCCGGCACCACCGACGGCACGTTCAACTACACCGTCACCGGCACGCTGGCCGATGGCACCACGCCGTTCAGCCAGAGCCAAGCCAGTGGCGCCTTCGACCTGCCGGCCGGCGTCTTCACGGGCGTGGTCAGCAAGACCGTGGCCGGATCGACGATCTCGAGCCTGCCCAGCCTGCCGCTCACGCTGTCGACTGGCGGCGGCACGACCCCCGTCTCGCTGTCCGTCCCCGACGCGACGCAGGCCGCGGTGCTGACCAGCCCCTGATTGACGGAAGGTTCCACGTGGAACCTTGACAAAACGAAGCCCCGAATGCGTTGATGCGCAACGGGGCTTCTGGCCAACCGAAGCAGTGGAGTGCGACGAATGGTTGAATCGAATCTTACCGCCGAGCAGATTCAAGCCTTGCTCGATTTTTCGGTCGATCCCCCGCGCTGGAAAGCGCGAGTGAGCCAAGACACCGACGCCGGGGATGAGGCCGGGCACGTTCGACCGTCAGGCTATCGCTGGATCAAAGTCAAGGGGCGAGCGTACAGCGCGCATCGACTTGTCTGGCGAGCCAAGACGGGCCAGTGGCCACGCTCTGAGCTTGATCACATCAACGGGATGAAGGCCGACAATCGGTTCGAGAACTTGCGGGAAGCCACTCGCTCTGTGAACTGTCAGAACCTCAAATCGGCTAGGGCGCACAACAAATCGACGGGAGTGCTCGGCGTCTATCGCAGAGGCGACAAGTTTCACGCGAACATCAGATACGACGGAAAGTCTCACCATGTTGGAGTGTTTCTGACCGTCGAGCAAGCGCACGAAGCGTACTTGAAGGCAAAACGGCAGTACCATTCGGGCTGCACGATCTGAGGAGAGCCAAAATTCGCCAACCCCGAGGTTTTCTTGAGCACGAGGTTTGCCCGAAAGAGTGGCGGACTGTCCCGAACATGACCGGTTCGTTTGAGCTCGACGGCGCCATCAAGGTGAATTCGAACAGCGACGTCCCCAAGCGCCTGAGCATGTACCTGCGGTCTCAGCAGGGCGAGAACTACGGCCCGCGGTCCGCGTACTCGGGCTACAGCGGCTACTCGGGAGACGAGTGATGGCCGGCCGCATCCCGATCGCCGACCCGCCGATCAAGACCATCGACGACTACCGGGCCGACAAGGCCGCGGGGAAGCTGTCCGGGCCCTACGACGCGGTCGACATCGAACCTTTGCGCTTCACGCACTCCGACCTGCAGGACGCGTTGCGCAAGGAGGCCGGCGCCGTCGCCGGGGCCAGACTGGAAGAAACGTTCGTGACGAAGTTGAACGAGATCGCCGCCGAACAGAAACGCACCAACACGGTCCGCACGCTGGATATCGACAGCATCGCCAGAGTCAACGGCCTGCTGGCCGTGCGGCCGCCAGAAGACGAGACCCGGCCCGGTGGCGTGATCCGAGTCCCGGACCACCAGCCGCCGATCCTGCGCGAGGAGTTCACGGCGACGCGAGTGGAGATGCACCGTGATGCTGACGACCAGCCCCAGGCGCTGGGCGTCACGATGACGCTGCATCGGGTCCCGCGCAACGCCCCCGGCACGCTCAGCGAGCGCGGCCTGCACGTCTCGAAGCTGGACCTGCACCTCCCGCTGGAGTACGCTGGCCAGTTCCACGCCGGCCAGAAGTTCTGGCTGACGATCGCGCCGGCCGTCGAGGGGGACTGATGGCCCACATCCCCCCGACCGTCGGCCGCATGGTCCTCTTCTGGCCGCGCCGAGACGACAACATCGCCAAGCAGCCGAACCAGCCGCTGGCAGCCGTCATCGCCGCGGTCTGCGGCCCCTCGGCCGTGAGCCTGTGCGTCTTCGACGTGCAAGGCGTGCCGCACGGCTACACCGACATCGTCCTGATCCAGGAGGACGAGGCGCGGCCGCTAGGTGGCGACTTCGCCGAGTGGATGCCGTACCAGAAGGGTCAGGCGGCAAAGACGGAAACGGCCGAGAGGGTCGCTGCGGCTGCGGCTGCGGCTGCCGCCAGCAAAACCCACATCGTTTGATCATGATCGCCCCCGACAAGCTCCAGGAGTTCTACGACGACGGCGCCATCGTGAGCCACCTGGCGGGCCTCGAGTCCGTCTGGGACGCCGCGCAGCTGGAGATCCTGCAGGGCCCCGGGCATCATCACCGGCATCCGCAGCCGGTCTCGATCTGCGTCCCCGACCCGTGCCAGCCGGCTCTTTTCGCCATCACCCCGAGGCATCATCACCATCCAGGAGACCATCATGTTGAGTGACAAGGACCTGCACGGCGTCTACGACGTCGGCGCGCAAAACGATCACATGACCGGCCTGAAGGCGGTCTGGAACAAGGCAATCGAGTGGGAGCGGGCGCGCGTCGCCTCAATGGCCTCGACGCCGCCCGTGCTCGTATCGCCGCTCGTGCCGCCGCTCCCCGGCCTTCCTGTCTCGGCCGTCCCCAAGAACCCCGGCTGGGTCTGACGTGGCCGCGATCCCGAAGCGCCCGCCCGTGACGCCGGTTCCGGCGCAGCCGCGCCAGCCGCAGCCGCGCGTGCCGGCGGCGCCGGGCAATCCCGGCAACCACACACGGAGGAAGTGATGCGAGCACTGGTCGAGCGAGAGTACGGCGGCTGGCTGCTGCGCTTCTTCATGGCGCGGTGGGCCGAGGTCGCCTATGTGAAGTTCGGCCTGAGCGGTCTGTGCTTCGAAGTCGAGTTCCCGTCCGACTGGCATGAGCAGCGCATGGGCTGGGTGCGGATTGGTCTGGGTCTCGTGCGTCTTGGCGTTGCCTTCCCGTGGCCTTGGGTCGTGCCGGACGACATGCAATGCTCTGGCCCGACGTTCGGCTTCAGCTTCTTCAGCGATGTCCTGTTCTTGTGCTGGGGCAAGAATCACGGCAAGCGGGACGATCCGAGCAAATGCTTCGCCATGCCGTGGCAGTGGCGACACCGTGAACACAAGGTCTTGACCGAACCCGAGACGCACCCGTACGCTTACCTGCTTCGATCTGGCGAGGTGCAACGCCGAAACGCGACGATCAAGGTCGAGACACGACTCTGGACTCGCCCGTGGTTTCCTTGGCGTCGTGTGTCGAAGAGTATCGACGTGTCATTCGACGCAGAGGTAGGCGAGAAGTCGGGCTCGTGGAAGGGCGGCGTCACCGGCTGTGGTTACGAGATGCGCGAGCACGAGAGACCGCGAGCCGCGCTGCTTCGAATGCAGGACGAGCGGAGGTTCTGAGATGCCCTGGACGTCCGAGGACTCGGCGCGCAAGACGAAGAAGGCCTCGACGCCGGCCAAGAAGAATCAGTGGGCCGCTGTGGCCAACTCCGTGCTCGGCAAGACCGGCGATGACGCGCAGGCCATCCGCATCGCCAATGCCGCCGTGAAGAAGACGAAGAAGCAGGTCGGCAAGGGCGCGCCGGGCAAGGCCCGCATGCCGAAGAAGGAGCGCGCCGGTTCGGGGGTCTTGTGACCGAGCCGAAGTTCCTGCGCACGACGGCGGTCCAGCCCAAGAAGAACAAGGGGGGCCGGTCGCCGATTTCGGTCACCGGCAAGAAATCGAAGGCGCAGGTCTATCGTGACGCGCGCCCGCAGACCAAACTGATCCCGCGCGCCGTCAAGCCGGTCGAGGCCCCGACGGCAGCGCTGGCGACACTCAGCGACGCATGGCGCTCGGCGCAGGCCGCGCAACTCGCTGGAACGCCTGTCGACTCGCCGATCGGCCAGCTCATCCTCGAGCAGATCGAGAGAGCCGAGGAGCCGCAGGGCCGCGATGTCGTCGAGTTCACCGGCAACCTGCAGGACGACCTGGTCGGCCAGCACCGTGTCGACATCGCCGAGACGCGCCGCCTGGTCATGGGCCTGATTGCCGAGCTGGATGCCGCCATCACGATGCACGAGTTGTTCGAGGTCATCGCCGATGTCTGCAACCCGGTCGACGAGGATGGCGAGATGACGCACAAGATCAACAAGCTGCGCCAGGCCTTCCACGACCTGATCAGCCTGCCGTCGCGCACCGACCTTGCACTCAAGCTCAGCAACTCGCTGCGCGCGCTGATTCCGCTCGAGAGGCAGGCCGCGGGCCTGCCTGACGGCTACGTGGACGCGGCGACCGAGCGTGCCAAGAAGGAGGCGGCGGCCACCGTGACGATGGTCCAGGCGACCTCCTTCGACGCGATCAAGGGCCGGTTCGAGCAGATCCTGATGGCGGTCAAGAAGCCCGTGGCGGTGGCGACGTGAAACCCACCCCCGACCTCGACGTCCCGATCGAGATCAAGGAGGACCTGCACGGCGCGCCGATGGCCCTCCTGCCCGACCTATGGGCCGCCTTCGAGGAGGACTTCGAGGCGGCCGGCCAGCGCTGGCTGGCGCGCAACGACCGCTTCTACCTGCTGGTCCGCATCCTCAACCGGCTCGACATGATGCACCCGTGGCTCTACGAGCGATGCCGCGAGGTCGAGGCGTCGCCGAACGGGCATCTGGACCTCTGGGCCCGGGAGCACTACAAGTCGACCATCATCACGTATGCCGGCTGCATCCAGGAGGTGCTGAAGAACCCCGAGATCACGATCGGCATCTTCAGCCACACCAAGCCGATCTCGAAGGCCTTCCTGCGCCAGATCCAGAAGGAGTTCGAGAGCAACGAGGCGCTGCGCGGCCTCTTCCCCGAGATCTTCTACCTGAACCCGGCCAAGGACTCGCCGGTCTGGTCGCTCGATGCCGGCATCACCGTCAAGCGAAAGACCAACCCGAAGGAGGCCACGATCGAGGCGCATGGCCTGGTCGACGGCATGCCGACGTCGCGCCACTTCCAGCTGCTGGTCTACGACGACGTGGTGGTGCCCAGCTCGGTGTCGACGCCCGAGCAGATCGCCAAGACGACGGAGGCCTGGGAGATCAGCGACAACCTGGGCGCGATCGGCGGCGAGAAGTGGATGATCGGCACGCGCTACCACTATGGCGACACCTACGAGGAGGTGATGAACCGAAACGCTGCGTCGCCTCGGGTCCACCCGGCCACGGACGACGGCACGATCGACGGCAATCCCGTGCTCTTCAGTCAGGAGACATGGGAAAAGAAGGTCCGCGATCAAGGCGAGAGCACGATCGCGACGCAGATGCTCCAGAACCCGCTGGCCGGCAAGCAGCGCGAGTTCAACATCGAACATGTCGGCGTCTACGAGATCCGGCCCTCGATCATCAACGTCTACATCCTGGTCGACCCCGCGAGGTCGAACAAGAAGGGCTCGGCGAACACCGCGATGGTCGTGCTCGGGCTCGACTATGCGATGAACAAGTACCTGCTGGATGGCTACGACAGGAAGATGGACCTGCTGGCGCGCTGGCAGTACATGCTGGGCCTCTACGAGAAGTGGAAGAGCGCGCCCGGCGTGCAGTCGATCAAGGTTGGGTACGAGAAGTACGGAGCCATCGCCGACCTGCAGTACTTCGAGGAGCAGCAACGGCTCACCAACAAGCGCTTCGACATCATCGAGCTCGAGTGGCCACGCGAGGGCGAGGGATCGAAGCGAGACCGCATCCAGAGGCTGGGCCCCGACATCCGAAACCACAAGCTGTTCACCCCCTACGAGACCGATCCGAAGAACCTGACCGCGAACCAGAGGAAGGTCAAGGAGCAGGGCTACGACTTCCGGATCGCGCAGCCGATTCGCCGGCACGATGAGAACGGCCGCATCTACGATCTGAGCAAGCGCTTTCGCAACCAGATCCACTTCTTCCCATTCGGGGGCCGGGTCGACGTGCTCGATGCCGCGAGTCGAATCTACGATATGGAACCGATGGCGCCGCGCTACAGCGAACCGTCGTACGCCGAGCCCGAGTACACCTGACGCATAATCGAGCATCATGGTCGCCAACCCGAGCTACTACAACCTCGGCAGTCCGACGACGTTTCGCGAGACGTCGTGGCTCGACCTGTGCATCCGCGCGTGGGGCAGCGAGTTCCAGGCCCCGGACCACGACGTCTACAAGTGGTCGAACGGCCGCGGCTTCGACAGCACCGACCGCGGCATCACGGGCGTCTACGGGGTGATCGGAGACACCGTGCTTCTGCTCGATGGTACGCAGTATCCCGACATGCGCGACTCGATCATCATCGCTGTCGGCTATTCGAATCCCGGGGCAGCGAACAACGGCTACGGTTCCGCGCAGGAACTGTCACTGGACTACTGATGAGCTCACCTCCTGGCAAGGGCTACATCTCGCAGCTGCCGCAGGCGGTAGGAATCGGCGCCAGCGACTCGATCGTCATCGATCAGGTCGTCAACGGCGCGCCGACGACCAGGCGAACGAATCTGTCGAACTTGTTCGGCATGAGGATCAATCGGCAGACGGGCACGTCCTACACGTTGTCTCCGGCCGACCTGCTCTTGCCGACCTGGCTCATCATGGCCAACGCCGGAGCGATGGCGGTGACGATTCCGACGGCGGCCGCGCTGGCGACTGCGAACGGCGGTGTGGCAGTTCCTTCCGGAGTCAACGTCATCATCCAACGCTATGGAGTCGGCACGCTGACGATCACGCCTGCGGGAGGTGTGACCTTGAGGTTTTCGAGTTCAGCCACGGCGAAGAACCAGTACTCGTTCCTGTTCCTGATCCTCAGTGACATCACGAACGAATGGAGCCTGGGCGGAGATCAGACGTGACGCCTCTGCAGCTCGGGGCCCTCATCCCCCAGAGCTCGGTTCTGCCTCTGTGTTTCCTCGAGCAGTTCGCGGCGGGGCTGACTCCATACACAGTTTTCAATGGTAATGGGGCAGTGTTTACCGTCGCAGAAGGAACATACGGCGAAGAATTGGATTGTGCGTCGCAGACCTCCGGGACCTTTGCAGAAATAAGGCGGCCAACAAACTCGATTTCGGCAACCAGCTTTTCAGGAAAGTTCCAAGTAGTCTCCGACAACGAAGACGACTCCGCCGGGGTGATGTTCGGGCTCTCTAGCGGCGCCTTCGTGATGACGTTCAATCCGAGGCGGGAACAAGCCTTTGACTCGCTTCGTCGAGCCTGGGTGTCTCTGGATACCGAGACCATCGAACTGGGGGCCGGGGGCGAAATCACTCTTGGCAACTGGTTCCAGATGGACATCTCGATCGTCGCGGGGGCCGGCAACTCGACTTGCACAATCACTCGGCTGTCGGACGGAGTGGTCGTCATCAATCAGGCGTTTGTCAATGCCCATTCGGCAAACCTGATCGACACATTGGCGTTCTATAACGACAGTGGGGAGGCCACGTGCCCGACGAAGTGGGCAGACATCCATTCTTGCCCTACTTCCCATACCCCGACCTACGGGTCGTCGGGATACTTCATCGAGCCGCAAGCCACGGGCATGGCCCTGTCCGGAGTCGGCAACAGTGTCGCGACTCACTCCGACAACCAGACGGGCTGGAAGTGTGCCTTCATCTCGAACAACCAGGGAGCGCTTGCCTACAAAATTACCGACAAGCGGTATTTCGAAGTCAAGAACGTACCGGCGACCACGAACATGGGCGTCGACGTCGGGTTCATCGGCGCTGCCGATGCGCTGACGGTGCTCGCCAACCCGATCGGCGTGGCCTCGGCCTACATGTTCGCTGGCTGTAATCAGTCAGGAAACAGCCCGGGTCTGATCGCTGCGGGAGTGCTCGGTGCCAACGCGGCGTACACGATCAACGCGAATGACGTCGTCGGCATAGCGATCGATGGCGCCACTGGCAAATGCTTCTTCTCGATCAACGGCACATTCATCGGTACGCAGAACCCTGTGACGGAAGCGAATCCGGCCTTTACGCTGCCGAACCAGAACTTCATTCTGTGGATTGCAGCTCAGGACAATAGCGGGTCCAATATCGGTTCCAGTTCCTACAATCTGGGCGTCACCACCACGGTCACGGCCCCGCCAGCCGGCTACAACAGACTGAACTTCGTCGTATGACTGACAACCCCGACATCCAGACTGTCGACATCTCCTCGTTCGACGAAGAGACCGTCGAGATGGAGGCCAAGGCCAAACTGGCCTGCGAGGTCCTGGTCCGGCACTACCCGGCGCATCTGTGGGTCGTCGGCTGGGCGCCGGGCATGACGCTGGTCGTGAGAAACATGGCGATTCCCGGCAACTATGGGTTCACGATCGACGCCTGCAAGGCGTTTTCCTCGTCGGACCTGGAGCACACCGTTATGATTGCGGGCGGCGAGTTGCTCGAGCGCTGCGGATTCAAGCGCGGCGAGTGGAACGGGGAGTTCGCGACGCACGTCGACGGAGCCGATCCGAAGCATTTGCACACGCTCTAGGAGAATGCCATGTTCAATCCGAGGCTCACGAGCGGTCTGCCGACCAGCATGACGAACACGGTCCAGCCTGCGCCTGCAGTGGCGCCGGGCCATGCCATCGGCAACCCGGCCAACGGGCCGATGCCGCAGATTCTGCCGGCCCGTCAGGGCATCATGCCCGTCGGCCGCGGCGCAGCGCCAGGTGTCGATGCCGGAGAGATCGGCATGCCTTGGGCGCGGAGGATGGCGTAATGTTCGACTATCTTTTTGGAAGCGGCTCTTCCGACGCTGCGCCGTCGATCGCCACTCCGCCGGCCATCGTTAACGAGATCCGTGAGCAGGCCCCGGTGATGAATGAGCGAGCGGCCAAGCGGTTCGCCTTCTACGACTCCATCGACGACTATCTCGACTCGGATCCGAGGATTCGGTTTTCGAACTGGGAGGCGGCAAGCCGTGGGTCGAGCCGGCCTATGTCGGCATCGATGCGTACAGCCAGATCGACTCTGTGAAGGACGAATGATGGCCGACAAAGCAGCAGACTTAAGCGGGGTCACCAACCCCAAGCGCGTCGTCGACAAGCGGCTCTCGCAAGCCGAGGGCTCCGATGCGGGCGAGCTCGGCAAGTCGTGGGACGAGTCCTTCGGCAAGGGCGATATGCCGCAGTCCGATTTCTCGGGCTACAAGGACGGCAGTCCCCCGCGCAAGGCGCCCCCACGCACGCCTCCGGCCAGCATGCTGAAGAAGCGCGCGAGCAAGGATTAAATGGCCTGGGCGTCGAACGACCCCCAGAACTCGCCTCCGACTGCGCAAAAAGCGCAGCCGTCGGCGGGGTCGGAGGCGCTCGTCTCGCGCCGAAAGCAGGCCCCTGAAGCGCAGAGCAAGTGGCTCACCCGTGCGCAGAGCGCGTACCGCTCGAGCACCTCGTACATCGACTCGAACTACCGCAAGGGGTGGGACGACTCGATCCGGGCTTTCAACAGCCAGCATCCGGGCGACAGCAAGTACAGCCAGCCGGCGTACGACAAGCGCAGCCACCTCTACCGGCCAAAGACCCGCAGCGTGATCAGGAAGAACGAGGCCGCCGCGGCCGCTGCGTTTTTCTCCAACGTCGACGTGCTCACGGTCGAAGCGCTCGACATGTCCAGCAAGGCACAGGTCGCCTCCTCCTCGGTCATGAAGCAGTTGGTCGAGTACCGTCTCGACAAGTCGATCCCGTGGTTCCAGGTCGTGCTGGGGGGCTTCCAGGACGCGCAGACCGTGGGGGTATCGATTGCCCATGTCTACTGGTCCTATGTCGCTCCCGATGAAGAGGATGAGGTCCGGCAGCCGACGATGAGTCAGGGCTACGAGGCGGCCAACGACGACAGCGTTGCCAAGCCGAAGAAGCCCAAGAGCGCGAAGCGGGATCGCCCCTGCATCGACCTGATTCCGATCGAGAACTTCCGCTTCGATCCGAGCGCCAGCTGGGTCGACCCGATCGGCACCTCGCCCTACCTGATCCACCTGATTCCCATGTACGCCCAGGACGTCAAGGAGCGCATGGAAACCGGAGAGTGGTACGACATCGCCGACGGCGCCATGGTGGCGGCCAGCGCCGGCATGACGGACAGCACGCGCGCGGCGCGTGGCAAGGACGCGCAGGACCCCTACGCTCCCGACGACCGCGAGATCGATGCCTACCAGATCGTCTGGGTGCAGCGCCACATCCACAAGGATGGTGCGAAGGGTGACGTCGAGTTCTACACGATCGGCGACACGATCCTCCTTTGCGAGCCCAAGCCGCTGGTGGAGATCGTCTTTCACGGCGAGCGGCCCTACGTCTGCGGCTGCTGCATCATCGAGACGCACAAGACGATTCCCTCGAGTCTGCCGATGCTCAATCGGGGCCTGCAGGACGAGGCCAACGAGGTCGTCAACCAGTCGCTGGACAACGTCAAGTTCGTCCTGAACAAGAAGTGGTTCGTCAAGCGCGGCAAGGAAGCCGACGTGGCCGGCCTCGTGCGCAACGTGCCGGGCGGCGTCGTCATGCTGGACGACCCGGTCAACGACGTGCGCGAGATCTCGTGGCCCGACGTCACCGGTTCGAGCTTCGAGACGCAAAACCGCATCGACCGGGACTCCGACGAGTTGCTGGGGAACTTCAATCCGGCCGCCATCATGGCCAACGGCGGCGCGAACTCGCCGGCCCGCAACATGGCGATGCTGGGCCAGAGCAACGGCACACTGGTCGAGTACTTGATCCGAACGCACGTGGTGACCTTCATCATGCCGGTGCTGCGCCAGCTCATCCTGCTCGAGCAGGAGTACGAGACCGATCGCGTGGTGCTGGGCCTGTGCGCGAACCGCGCGCAACTCTTCCAGCGCTTCGGTATCGACGAGGTGACGGACGAGCTTCTGAGCCAGGAGTTGACGATGAAGGTCAACGTCGGCATGGGGGCCACGGATCCGGCGCAGAAGCTCCAGAAACTGATTTCTGGCGTCACGGCCTTCAGCAACATCGTGCAGAAGCCCGCACCCGGATTGAACACGTCCGAGGTCGGCAAGGAAATCTTCGCGACGATGGGCTACCAGGACGGCTCGCGGTTCCTCACCGTCGACAATCCGCAGGTCGCGCAACTCGAGCAGGCGCTGCAGGAAGCCAAGCAGATGATCGACAAGCTCCAGACACAGGTCAAGGAGAAGACGACCGGCATCGTCGCGGGCGTGCAGAAAAACCGCGAGACTCAGCAGACCAAGAAAGAGGTTGCTGCGATCCAGGAAGAGGCCGCCAACAAGCGCGCTCTTGCGACTCATTTCACGGCGCTGCTTGCCCCGCATAGCGCTCCGCCAACCCCCGCGCCGAAGAAGAAGGCAGCCTGATGGACGAGGAAGGCGAAGAGATCTCCGAAGAGGAGAAGCGCAGGCAGTTGTTCGAGTACGCGGCCTTGGGCCGAGAGGTCGACGACTTCATGCACTCGGGCGTCGGCCGTTACCTGATGCTGCGCGTCGACCGCGAGTATGCGGACGCCCTGAAGGCTCTCTCTGCGTGCAGCGCATTCGATTCGGACAAGATCCTGGGGTTGCAAAGCGACGCCAAGCGGGCGTTGAATTTCCGCGGGTGGCTCACCGAAGCCATCAATACCGGTCTGATGGCCGAACATCAACTCGAAGGTCGACAAGATGAAGTACCTGAATAGCACAGCGCGAGTCTTCCCCTACCTGCGAGGTCTCGGCACGGTTGCGCCGATCGGCATGTTGCTCGCCATCACCGAAGGGGAGCAGGCGCTTCTCGACGAGATCCAGGCCGGCGACGAGCAGACGGGCAACGCCAACGAGAAGCGCTTGGCGAAGCTGAATGCCATCGGCCTGAAGTCCGACGAGGATCGTGCCGACGAGCTCGTGGATGTGCACGACGACGACACGACTTCGAAGTTCGTTCCAGGTCAGATCGACGACGACGGGAATCCAGTGGTCGACGAGGCTGCGGCCGCCGAAGCCGCTGCCGCAGCAGAGGAGAAGGCTGCGGCCGAAGCTCGTGCCGCCGCGGAAGCGGCCGCTGCTGCCGAGGCCCCGCCGGCCAAGCGCAAGCTGAAAATTAACGGGGTCGAGAAGGAAGTCACGGAAGACGAACTGCTCGAACTTGCACAAAAAAGTGCGGCGGCTGATGACACGTTTCAAAAAGCTGCTAAGCTACGGGCCGAGGCCGAAAGCCTTGCTGCACCGAAGCCACCCGTCAAGGACGTTTCTGCAGACGACAGCGCAGAGCTGTTGGCCCTGGCCCGGGCCCTACAAGTCGGCACTGACGAAGAGGCAGTCGCTGCCCTCAGGAAACTGAAGGCGCCTGCGCCTCCACCCGCAGTCTCTGCGGACGAGGTGTACAGAGCGATCGACGCCAAGCTCGCGTTCAACGACGCGATTCGCACTTTCGAGACGGAATACGCTGACCTCGTCAAGGATCCCCGGCTGGACCGGATGATCATGGACAAGGACAACGAGATGGTCAAGGCAGGCGACAAACGCCCGTTCATGGTCCGCTACCGGGAAATCGGTGACGAAGTCAGGGCCTGGGTCAAGTCGATTGCCGGACCAACTGCTGCGGCACCACCCGCAGATCCACTCCTCGAGAAGGCGGCTCGCAAGGCAGCTGCTCCGGCTGTGCCGATTCCCGCAGGGGGCAAGGCGCCGCCGACGCAGTCGGAAGACGAACCTGAACCGTCGGTGCAAGAGATCCTCGCGCAAATGAGCAAGGCTCGCGGGGGGTCTCACAGACTGAGGGGCTGAAACCCCAGGTCTGATCCGCCGGTTCTCTGCAGGGAGAACGGACATGGCAGGTCAGGTCTGGGCGGTGAACTCGCTGGGCGGGTACATGTACTCGCGTCAGTTGAGCAACGTGCTGCGCATGGCGGTCCAACCGCTCGTGAAATTCCGGCAGTTCGCCGACGTTCGCGACGCGGCGCAGCAAGGCAAGAAAAAGGGCGACATCTTCACGTGGGACGTCTTCTCTGACGTAGCTACGGCCGGCGGCGTGTTGACGGAAACGAACACGATGCCCGAGACCAACTTCACGATCACGCAGGGCACCCTGACGATGACGGAAGCGGGCAACAGCGTTCCCTATACCGGCAAGCTCGACAACCTGTCGAAGTTCCCGGTGATGGAGCTGATCCAGAAGGTCCTGAAGAACGACGCCGTCAAGACGTTCGACCGCCTGGCATGGACGCAGTTCAATGCGACGCTGCTGCGCGTGATCCCCGTCTCCGGCACGGACACCGCGGCGCTGACGCTGTACACCAACGGCACGGTCACCGGCACCAACACGATCGCCTACGGCAACGCCCACGCGAAGTCGCTGGTCGACCTGATGAAGGAACGCAACATCCCGGCGTACCTGGGCGACGACTACTACGCCCTGGCATGGCCGACGACGCTGCGCGCCTTCAAGAACAACCTCGAGACGATCCACCAGTACTCGGACACCGGATTCAAGCTGATCATGAACGGCGAGATCGGCCGCTACGAGAACGTCCGGTACGTCGAGCAGACCAACATCGCCAAGGGCATCGGCACGACCGGTATCTCGACGGCGAACGGCGGCGACATGGTCGGCTGGTCTCAGGCCAAATCGGACTGGATCTTCTTCTTCGGCAACGACACGGTGGCCGAGGCCATCGCCGTGCCAGAGGAAATGCGCGGCAAGATCCCGACCGATTACGGCCGGTCCAAGGGGGTGGCTTACTACTACCTCGGTGGTTTCGGAATCGTCCACACTCTCGCTGCGAACGCTCGCATCGTGAAGTGGGACAGCGTGGTCTGAAAGGGAGAACGACATGACCCAGAAAAGCATGGCGTACGACAACGCGGCGACGGTCGCGCGGCTGGTGCACAACTTCGGCATGAACGCAGCCGGCGCCGGTTCGGCGACGCAGTTCAGCAAGTTCGTCGCCTTCACCAACCTGCTGGTATTCGCGGTCGAGGCGGCGACGAGCGCCGTCAGCACGTCGACGCAGACGCTGTGGAACGGCACCGGCACGGTCGTCTCGATCGCGGCCGACAACTTCAGCGTGATCCACGTCAACAACGGCACGGCCGTCACGACGGCCACGCACGGGCCGTTCTCGCTGTCGACCGGCACGGCGACCACGACCGCGACGGTGGGCATCGTGACGCGGGTTCAGTTGTCGGGCACCGGCACGGCGACGGTGCAGCAGGGGGCCTCGGTCGACGGCGGCTTCGTGATGCAGCCCGGCGACACGCTGCAGATCGTGCGCGGCACGGATGCGACGGCGGTCTCCGTCTTCGCGGCCGAGTACAGCATCCAGCCGAACGCTCTGGTGAGCAACTGAAGGGGAACGACATGCCGAAGAATGTTTCGACCGCCAAAGAGTACGGCACCAAGTACGCAGAGCGACCGGTCGCCAAGGCCACGCAACCGCGCTCGGCGAGCGCTCCGAATCGTCCGGCCATCAACGATGGCCAGATGAAAGGCAACGCCCAGCGCGACAAGTTCGCCGATCCGTTGAACGATGGGCCGCCCGCGAAGATCGGGGGCCTGGAAGGTCTGTACGACGACATCGGCGAGCGTTCAGGCTTCGTCGTGGACGGCTATCTCGACAAGGGCGGCACGACCTACGGCGAGGCGGCGAAGTTCAACTTCTTGCCGCCCGGCATGGACATCTCCAACCAGGAGAATGCCGAGATCAACGAGATGAAGCTCTACAAGGTCACCGAGGAGTCCTATCCCGGTGACGGATGGATGCCGAAGCCGCGCGACATTCCGGAGTAAGCTCCGACGAGGTCGAGCAAGGCCATCACGTTTTTGCAAAGGGCCCTTTCGTGGGCCCTTTTTTCTAGGAGATCAACATGCCCGGGTTTTTTCAAGAAAAGAGCCAGATCAGCGGCCCCGTCGTGCACAACGACGAGGTTCCGGACAAGTGGGCGCCATGGTCGAATTCCCGTGTTGCGCCGGTTCTTGGTGCTGCCCGCAAGTCGCAGGAAAACGTGCCTTCGTTCCTCGCGAAGGACTCGGCCGACTTCGACACGAGCAAGTTCAATGGCATGCCGCCGGGAATGGAACTCGACAACCAGTGGGCTGCCGACATCGAGTCGATGCCGCTCGTCACAGCCGGAGAAACGGACGTGTCGAAGGACACGAACCCCGAGTCGTTTCGCGAGGGCTTCAAGCGCATCGACATGAAGGGAACGGACGATCTCTACACGGGAGAACACACAGATCTCTGGTATGGAGATACCGGCGGATTTATCGAGCGGAACAATATGCTTGATAGGTCCTGACGGATAATTGTTCCTCTCGATGCTGACGAAATGCTCGCTCTCTACAGAAAGACCTGACCCATGGCCTTCGACAGCACCCAGCCGTACGCCTTTGCCGAAGGCATCAACGCCGATGGCTCGCCGTGGCAAGCCTACTTCCAGAGCGGCACGTACTACCTGCGCAGCAACCCTGCAACGGTCACCACGGTCCCGACGGGCTACGTCGATCCTTCGCAGGCGGCGGCGCGCAACGGCGTGCTGGGCGTCACGACGAACAGCAACGCTGCGGCAGGGTACGTGGGTGAGATCGTCACTTCGACGGTGGCCTCCGGGTCCGCCGTCAGTCTGACTACTGTAACGCCAGCCAACGTCACCTCGATCAGCTTGACGGCCGGAGACTGGGACGTGAATGGTATCGTCGACTTCAATCTCGGAGCGGCGACGTCGAACCTTATGCAATGTGGCCCGTCTCTCGTCAGTGCGACGCTGCCGACTCAGGCTGGAGGCAGCGGGCTGGGCCCCGACGCCCTGGCTCAAGACCAGTCCAGTCTGACTCTCGACACCGGTCTGCAGACTGAAGGTGGCAACGACGTGCGATTGTCGATCTCTGCGACGACGACCGTGTATCTGGTGGCCTCCGCGACCTTCTCGGCCGGCACTGTTTCGGCTTACGGGACCCTGCGAGCTCGACGAGTGCGATGAACGACGACCAAGACAGCGACCACATGCCGCTCAATCCTTCTCGAATGAAGGCGGTCTCAGAGTTCGACTTCGTGCGTCTCGAGCAAAAAGTCGACAGGATGGCCGAGGCTCTTCAAACCCTGATCCGAGTGGAAGAACGGCAGATGAATCAGGGGCAACGTCTCGGAGACCTTGAGACGCAGTCTGCAGTGAATTCGACCCGGATCGATGCGGTGACGGCCGATCTGGCCAAATGGGTCAACCGAGGCATCGGCATCTGGATGCTTGCGTTGACCTTTTGGAGTGCCGTTCGGTTTTTCCTCAACAAATGAGCTTCGCCACTGCCATCGCGCGAGTCCTGCAAGCCGAGGGGGGCTACGTCAACGACCCGGCAGATCCGGGCGGCGAGACGAATTTCGGCATCACCTGGCCGGTCCTGCGCGAGGCCGTCGCGCTCAACATCGGCGTTCCCGCCGGGACGACCATCGCCAATCTGACCGTAGCGCAAGCGCAGGCCATCTACTACCAGCTTTTCTGGCTCAAGGTCGACGCCGATCAGATGCCCGACCGCTTCGCATTCCAAGCCCTCGACTTTGCGGTCAACAGCGGCATCCACGAGGCCGTCCTGTGTCTGCAGCGCGCGCTCGGCGTGGCAGCTGACGGCAACTGGGGTCCGGTCACCAAGGCCGCGGCGACTGCAGCCAACCCCGCGGTGCTCGATCTCAACTTCATCGCCGAGCGGCTGGACTTCATGCGCTCGCTCAAGAACTGGCCATCTGCGGGCAGAGGCTGGGCGGGGCGAATTTCCATCGACCTGAGAGCCGCAGCCCAGGATTTGCTGGCTCCTTGACGCCCCCGCTCAGTCAGCATATGCTGCGAGCCCATGAGACGTCTGAACTGGCAGCGGTTCTGCCTTGCGTTTGTTTGTACCCTCGGGCTCATCGCTGCCGGCGTCGGCATCTTCATCTACGCCAACAACCTGAGTGCGGTCGCGGTCGGACTCGCGACTCTCGTCATCCGTGAGATCGGCGGAGGCAAGGCGACGGCCTTCGGGTGGTTCTTCGATGGCGCGGCCGATAGTCCTCCCGACAAGACGACTACGGTCAGCGTGCCCGATCCTACGAAGCCGGCGATCCTCGTCACCGCAACGACCAAGCCTGCTGCGGCAGTGGCAGCGCCCGCACCAACCCCGGCGCCCGCTTCTTCGTACCTGATCGAGTTGCCGCAAGCCGCCTATGACACCATGGTCAAAGACGGATGGACTGATGCTCAGATCATTGCTGCAGGCATGAAACCCCCAACACCCCCAACGAAAGGCGCACCATGAAGCGATTCCTGACAGCCCTGTGTTTCTGTGTCTGGATGGTCGCCTGTACGACCACCGGCACCACGGTGGTCCCGACAGCCACCTTCAACGACAAGGCGGCCATTGGCATCCAGGCCGTGACGACCGTGCGCCAGGCCACCACGGCGCTGCTCGTCGCCAAGAAGATCACGGTGGCGCAGGACCAGGCCATTCAAGCTAAGCTCGACCTGATCCGAACCGGTATCCAGTTGGCCAAGACGCTGAGTGCCACCGATCCGACGAACGCGGCGTCGCAGCTCACATCCGAGCTCGCGCAACTCGCGGCCCTCAAGACTCAGACCGGAGTGACCACGCCATGACGACCAACGCAACCCTGTCCACGATCGCGCAGGACTTCCAGGCCGCATTGCCGGCAGTGATGCCCTTCCTGCCTCCGAACGTCACGCTGGCGCTGACGCTGGTGCAAGGCGTCATGGCCGCCGTACAGTCGGCCAACACGTCGGGCGCCGACATCACGGATGCGCAACTGACCGCTCTCTTCTCGCTGGACGACGCCGCCAAGGCGGCCGATGCGGCGGCGCAGAAGACGGCTTCGGAGAAAATGGTATGAGCACGCTCGGCCTGGTCCTTCTGGTTGTCTTGATCCTGCTGCTCGTCGGGGCCTTCCCGGGAGTTGCGCAGACGAGCTACGGCTATGCTCCCAGCGGCGCGATCGGCTTCATCCTGATTGTCGTGCTGATCTTGCTGCTTCTCGGCAAGCTGTAACCGTACCAGCCACTGCGGCGAAGGTAGCCGGATTCGTAACCGGCCATCGCTACAATCACGGGCATCCCATCGCAGGAGCGCCCGCTTTGAGCAATCAGACCTTTCAGGTCGTCGAGGGCCGCTACGGCCGCATCCTGCTGCCTCTGGCAGACAAGTACATCGCCAGGAGCTTCCTCGAGTACGGGGAGTTCTCACAGGGCGAAGCCGACCTGTTCGACTTCCTGCTGCAGCCCGGCATGGTCGTGGCTGATCTCGGCGCAAACTTCGGCGCGCACACCCTCGTCTTCGCGAAGAAAGCGCGCCTGGTCTATGCAGTCGAGCCGCAGCGCATGATCTACAACGCGCTGTGTGGCACGTTGGCTCTGAACATGCTCTTCAATGTGATTCCGATCCATGGAGCGGTCGGCATCGAGGACGGGAGCATCCCATGCGGTGACTTCGATCTGTCGGATCCGAGAAGCAACGCGGGGGCGCTGTCGCTGCCCGAGCTTCCGAAGGAGTATCAGACCTATTCGGTCCCACTGGTGCGCTTCACCGTCAAGTGCAATTTCATGAAGATCGACGTCGAGGGCATGGAAGAAGACGTGCTACGTGGCTCGGCTGACATGATCCGAGAATGCCGGCCCTTCCTCTATGTCGAGAACGATCGCAAGGACAAGTCGGCGTCTTTGATTGCTTGTGTTGAAGACCTCGGCTACCGTTGTCACTGGCATCTCGTCCCGCTCTTCAACGAGAAGAACAGCAAGGGAAATCCGGTCAACGTGTTCGGTGAGATCTACTCGTTGAATATGCTCTGCGTTCCGAAGGAGGTCGAGTTCGTCGGCCTGCCTCTGGTGACCGAGCCCCTCCATTCCACTTACACCTACACACACTAAGCCATGGTCTGGAAAGCTGAAGATCCGATGGGCAACGAGGCCCGAAAAATCGTTTGGGAAGTCGCGCCCTATCTGCGCGGCCGCGGCCTCGATCTGGGTGCCGGGGACTTCCGCATCCTGCCGCACGCGACGACGGTCGACAATCTGAATCACTCGATCGTGTTCGGGCATCCGATGCGACCCGACATCCGGTGCAACGTGGAAAAGCTGGACATGATTGCCAGCCAGTCCCAGGACTGGGTCTTCAGCAGTCACACGCTCGAGCATCTCAAGGACACCGAGGCGGTGCTTCGCGAATGGTGGCGGGTTGTCAAGCCGAATGGCTTGCTCGTGCTCTACCTGCCGCACAAGCTCTTCTATCCGAACATCGGCCAGCCCGGAGGCAACCCGACGCACCTTCACGACTTCATGCCCGACGATGTCATTGCGAAGATGCCCAACGGGTGGGATCTGATCGAGAAGCAGGACCGCAACGAGGACCGGGAGTACTCGTTCTTGCTGGTCTTCAAGAAGATGCCGTTCGGCAAGGCCAACTACCACACGTGGGAGGCAGCGAAGCCCGAGAAGACGGCGCTCGTGATCCGCTACGGCGCCTTTGGTGACAACATTCAGGCGAGTTCGGTTCTCGCCGGACTGAAGGAGCAGGGATTTCACATCACGCTCTTTGCGTCTCCCCCGGGCAGCGACGTGCTCAAGCACGACCCGCACATCGACAAGATGGTCCTCTTCGACAAGGACCAGGTGCCAAACGGCGATCTGGGGCCGTTCTGGGCATGGCACGCGAAGAAGTACGACCGCTTCGTCAACCTCAGCGAATCGGTGGAAGGGGCCTTCCTCGCGATCCCCGGCCGGTCGCTGTTCCTGGCCGCGCCTGGCGCGCGCCACATGGTGGCCAATCACAACTATCTCGAGTACCAGCACGCGCTGGCCAAGGTCCCTCACAAGCCTCAGGTGAAGTTCTATGCGACAGCGGAAGAGAAGGCTTGGGCTCGGAAGATTCGCAAGGATCTGGGCGATGGGCCTGTCGTGCTCTGGTCCCTTGCCGGGAGCGCGGTCCATAAGACGTGGGCAGGCCTGGATCCGATTATTGCCACCTTCATGCTCCACACCGATGTGAAGGTGGTGCTGGTCGGTGGACCTGACGGCGTGCTTCTCGAAGCGGCTTGGGAAAAAGAGCCGCGCGTGATGCGGACTTGCGGCAAGTGGAGCATTCGTCAATCGCTGGCCTTCGCACTCGAGTGTGACCTGATCATCGGCCCCGAGACCGGCGTGCTCAACGCGATGTGCTGCGAGCCGATGCCGAAGATCTGTTTCCTGTCGCACTCGACGCACGAGAACCTGACTCGCGACTGGGTCAACACGACGCCTCTTTGGTCGAAAAGCACGATCTGCAAGGGCCGTGGCGACAACGAAGCCCCGGCGTGTCATCAGCTTCATTACAACTGGGACGCCTGCACGAAGGCCATGGCTGCGGATGGGGAGCCGATGGGCGTGGCTCAGTGTCAGGCCGACATCGGCGGAGAAGAGGTATGGGACGCGATCGTGTCGGTGATGGTCAAGAAGTCGGAACTGGAAGCGGCATGACCCAAGCACCCCCTTCGGTCGTTGGCGAAACCGACATCATGTGCTTGCGTGAGGAGGCCGCCTCAACGCCGCCGGGATGCTTCGTCGAGATCGGGGTCTTCAAGATCTCGAAGACGACCAACGGCAAAGCGATCGTGAGGTTCTGAGATGGCAACCAGCGGCACGTATTCCTTCGGCGTCACGCGCGACCAGGTCATCGCGCAGGCGATGAAGAACATCGGCAAGCTCGACCCGTACGACACCATGGATGCGGTCGACGTGCAGGACTGCGCGTTCCAGTTGAACATGATCGTGAAGCAAAGGATGGGACGCGCCGACCAGTCCGCAGGCCTGAAGGTCTGGACACGCAAGACCGGGTATCTCTTCCTGTCGGGAACAACCAGCGGCTACCAGGTCGGACCCACGGCGAACGGCTGGACGAACACCCCGATCTTCACGACGGTGACCGCAGGCTGCGCGCTGGGTGGAACTACCGTCACGCTGGCGTCAGTGACCGGCATTGCCATGGGCTCGTTCATCGGCCTGCAGACCAACGGCGGCACGATCTTCTGGACCACGGTGTCGATCGCCCCGGTCGGCAATGTCATCACGCTGACGGCCCCCACCACCGACGTCATCAACAACAACGCGGTGGCGTACTCGTACGTGGCGGCCGCCCAGCAGCCGCTGAACATCGAGACCTGCAACCTGCGCGACTCGCAGTTCAACGACGTGCCGGTGAAGATCCTGCGCACGATCCAGGACTACGACAGCTACTCGCAGCGCCACAACCCGTTCAATAGCGGCGACCCGTCGGCGATCTTCTACCAGTTCAAGCTGGGGTCGAGTTCGCTCGGCACGGACGTGGGCTCGTCGGCCGACGTGACGAAGTACCTGGTCATGGCGTACATGGAGCCGGTGCAGGACCTGAACAATCCGACCGATGCTCCCGAGTACCCGCAGGAGTATTTCCTCGCGTTGACGTGGCTCCTGGCCGAGCAGATCGCGCCCATGTTCTTCAAGGTTTGGACGCCGTCGATGAAGGCACTGAAGGACGAGGCCGTCGTGCTCGCCTTCGGCAAGGACCGTGAGGTCACGACCATGTTCTTCCAGCCGGGTGAGGATGGGCTGTCGTGAGTCAGTTGTCGCGCGTTCTTCGGAGAAGCGAAGGGGGCCGCTACCTGACGTTCATGTGCCCAGGGTGCAAGGACCACCATGCACTAAGGATCGGCACGGACCCGCATCCGTGCTGGAGTTGGAACGGTAGTGCCCACAAGCCGACGTTCAGGCCATCGATCAAGGTGACCGGAGTCAGGGCGATCCATCGTCCCTACGGAAGGTGGACTGGCGAGTACGAGCGTGACGCGGAAGGAGCCCCGTTGCCCCTGGTCTGCCATTCGTACGTCACCGACGGCAGCATCCAATTTCTCGGCGACTGCACGCACGCGCTCGCCAACCAGACGGTCCCGCTTCCTTCGGTGGACTGGGTATGAATCCGATCCCCCTCTTCGGCGCGGGCATCAAGTCGCTCAGCCAGACCGTCACGGCCCAGCGACGCATCGGCTGCATCTACGACATCCGTCCGGACGGCGACAAGTCGAACATCATCATCCGTGGCACGCCTGGCAAGAGCCTGTACGTGACGCTGCCTGACAACCCTATCCGAGGATGGTGGGTCGTCAACTACTTGCTGTATATCGTGGCCGGAGCCTCGGTCTTCACGATGGACTACGGCGGCAACGTCGTCCTGCTGGGCAAGATCTCGAACTCGGGCCAGCTCGTCGGCATCACCGATGACAGTCTCACGATGACGATCGTGGATGGCCAGCAGGGTTACTCGGTGCCATTGCCGTCCGGGTCTCCCACGCTGATCACCGATCCGAATTTCCCGAACGGTTGCACATCGATCGCCACGCTCGACAGCCGATCCCTTGCGCCCGTTCCGAATTCGCGCAGTTTCAACGTCTGCCAACTGCTGGCCGGAGGGACCTGGTCGCCGCTTCTGCAAGGCACCAAGGAAAACAGCAGCGACCTGCTGGTCGCAGTCGACGTCCTGAATGGCTTTATCGTCTTGTGGGGCGCCACGCACATGGAGTGCTGGCAGGACAACGGCAACGCGGCCCCCGCGGTTCCTTACAGCCGCATCAACGGCGCGTCGCAGACCTGGGGCCTGGCAGCGCTGCACAGCCGGGTTCAGCTTGCGAACACGATGGCTTTTCTGGGCCAGAACCCACAAGGCGGGGTCCAGGTGCTGATGCTCAACGGCTACACGCCTCAGCGCATCAGCACGTCCGACATCGAGAACATCATCTCGTCGTTCCCGGTCTACAGTGACGCCATCGGCCTTACCTACATGCTGGACGGCCATCCGATCTACCAGCTCACATTTCCGAGTGCGAACCGCACCTTCATTTACGACGCGGTGACCGGGTTCTGGGGCGAGTCGCAGACGGGAGTCGGCTACATCGGACGCGACGCCGCCAACCTGAGCATCGTCTTCAACACGAAGAACTTCGTCTCCGACACGACGACGGGAAACATCTATCTGCTCGACCCGAATGTCTACACCGATGTCGGTGGCGCGGCCATCAAGCGTCAGGTGGTGAGTCGGCACGTGCAGGTCAACGGCAACGAGTTCTCGATCGCGGAGATCGTTCTCGAGATGGAGACGGGAGTCGGCCTCGACTCAGGCCAAGGGTCCGATCCACAGATCATGATGCGGGTCAGCAAGGACGGCGGCAAGACCTTCGGCCCGGAGCGGTGGAAGCCTCTTGGCAAGAAGGGCAAGTACTTCAAGAGAGTTCGCTGGACTCGACTGGGAAGCGCACGCGACTTCGTGTTCATGTGGACGGTAACCGACCCGGTGAAATTCATCATCACGCTAGGCGAAGCGACGGTGGCTCCCGGCACCGAGACGGTCAACAACGAATGAATCTCGACCCCGCACCATTCAACGGCGAGGCCGTCGACTCCACGAAGAAGTTCACGGCGCCGTGGCTTCGCTCGCTCAACCAGCTCTATGCCGCGGTCAAGTCGTTCCTGGGCGGAGGTCTCACGCTTGGGACTGGAAGCACAGGAATCGCACTGGGAGGCACATGGCCTAATCAGTGGATCACGGGGTCGGGCGGAGGAGGCGGAGGAGGCATCACTCAGTTGACTGGGGACGTGCTCGCGGCCGGCACAGGATCAGTCATCGCGACGTTGAAGCCGATCTCAGGTGTTGCCGGGATTTACAGCGACGCCAACATCACGGTCGATGGCAACGGAAGGGTCACGGCGGCCGCTAGCGGCTCTGCGATCACTTCGCTCACGGGTGATGGAACGGCAACCGGACCCGGGGCTGCGGCGTTGACTCTTGCAACAGTAAACGGGAACGTGGGCACCTTCGTCAATTCGACCTTCACCGTGAATGCTAAAGGACTGATTACGGCAGCGTCGAACGGCAGCGGGAGTGTTCCTGCGGTAACTTTCAACAAGCAGACAGTGAGCTACACGCTCGTCCTCGCAGACGTTTCCCTCTCGACGCCGACGATGGTGCAGATGAACCTCGCAGGAGCCAACACGCTGACGGTGGCGAAGAACTCGACCACGGCCTATCCCATCGGCGTTACTGTCGGCTGGCAGCAGTATGGGTCGGGGCAGACGACTTTGACTCCAGCGGCAGGCGTGACGTTCCGCACTTCGGGCTCGCTGACCTCGCGGACTCAGTATTCCTCGGGGACCATGATCCAGCTCGCAACGGACGAGTGGCTGATCGAGGGGGATACATCGTGAGGTGGGGCGCCTATCGTGGTGGACCATACGTCGGGGACTCTCAGTTCTCCAAGGTCGGGATACTGCTGCACATGGATGGCGCTGGCAGCGGAGGCGCCGGCACGCTCGTCGATAGCAGTATTCACGCCGCTGTACCAGGCTTCAACGGCTGCTCGCTTGTTTCTTCTCCGGTCAAATTCGGCGCACAAAGCCTGCTGATCTCGACCGTCTCTACATCAGCAACAGATTTCATTCACGTTAACGACCAGACGTGGTTCAACTACACCACCGGCGACTTCACGATTGAAGGGTGGATATTCCTGACGAACAACACCCACCCTCAAGTGCTTTGCTATAAGAACGCAAGCACTGGGGTCACTCCCTACGGCCTCTACATCAGCGCCGCCGGGAAACTAGGCTTTGAGGGCTGGAACACGGTCAGCGCAGCCGCCTATAGCATCGTCGGGACCACGACCATCACCACGGGCGCTTGGCACTTCGTTCAAGGCAAGCGCAAGGGCGACCTTTTCAGTTGCACCTTGGACGGCGGGGTTGAAGCGAGCGTGACGAACGTGGGCGTTCAGCTTCTCGTCAATGCTGCGAATGTCTTCTTCGGCAACTTCGGCACGGCGTCTGCCTCTTCGGTCATCGGCAACATGGACGAGTGGCGCATGACTCAGGGATTTTGCAGGCCGGACGCAGTTCCTAACGGGCCGTTCCCGGCGCACGGGCTCTGACACAATAGCGTAGGGAGTCACAAATGTCCGTCTACCTTGCCCCGACCTTCGGTGCCGGCTACCAGAGCTTTACCAGCACCACGTCCGGCGCCAGCGTCGTCAACGCGGGCGGCTCGATCAGCACCTTCCTGGCCGGCACGACGACGCCCGCCTCGACCTGGTCCGACAACTCGGGCACCGTGTCGAACGGCAACGTCATCACGCTTGACTCGTCTGGCCGGCCCGGTACGCCCACCAATGTCGAGATCTGGCAGACCGCAGGCCAGGCCTTGAAGTACATCATCAAGGACGTCAACGGCGTGCAGATCGGCATCGCCTACGACAACGTCCTGGGCATCAACGATCCGTCGGGTCAGGTCACGCCGAATACCGAGTGGGTGGCCACAGGCCTCACGCCGTCGTTCATCTCCTCGACGTCCTTCAGCGTGCCGGGCAACCAGACAGCCCTCTTTCCGATCGGCGAGCGTGTCAAGACGACGAACACGGGCGGTACGGCGTTCTCAACGGTCTCTGCAGTCTCGTTCTCGACCAACACCACGGTTACGGTCGTCAATGGCGCTACGCCGCTCGACTCCGGCCTGAGTACTGTCGCCACCGGTCTTTTCCTCGCCTCGGCGCCATCGGTCAGCGCGATCGGCGTGGCCTACGACGCGAGCATCACGCCGCCGGCCAGCCCGGTGTCGATCGCTTCACCAATCCAGCGACTCGATCGAGGCGACACGCTGGCAACCACGACCGGCACGGCGCCGACCTACATCCTGACTCCGACCCAGGTGCTGGGTGCCTATGCGACGAACTCGCCGATGCTGGTGAAGTTCCACCAGTCGACGGCAGTCGGCGCCACGCCGACCCTCAACGTCAGTGGCCTGGGTGCGCTCAACCTGGTGCAGGTCAACAGTGCAGGCACGCAGGTCGCCGCACAGATCGTCGCCGGCCTGATCACCGAGGTCGTCTACGACGGCACCAGCCTCGTACTGCTGTCGGGCTACCCCTCTGGCCGCTATCTGCGCACCACGGTCTTCACGGCCAGTGGCACCTGGACCAAGGGAGCCGACGTCGGCTCGATCATCGTCCAAGGAGTCGGCGGAGGCGGTGGTGCAAACGGGTTCGGCACCGGCTGTGGGGGCGGAGGTTCGGGCGGCTACTCCCGGGTCAGGAACACGGCCCCCGCGGCATCCTACACGGTCACCATCGGAGCCGGCGGCTCGGTTGCCGGGGGCAACGGGGCGGCCACTACGTTCGGCAGCCTCCTGACAGCCAACGGAGGCACGGGCAATACCGGCACCACGGCAGGGGCTGCCGGCGGCGCAGCGGGCGTGGGCGATATCACACTGGTCGGCGGCGGGGCGGGCTACGGCGGCTCCTGGTCGGCCAACATCTACTTCGGCCCGGGCGGCAACTCGGCGCTCGGTGGCGGGGCTCCAGGCATGCTCGGCTCGGCCACGGGCACAGCCGGCGCGACGAACACGGGCGGCGGCGCCAGCGGTGGCACCACGACGGGCGCGATCGGCGGCTCGGGGATCTGCATCGTGGACGAGTACAGCTGATGTTGGAGGTAGCGACCATCGACGGGGTCCTCGAGGCGAAAGGGAAGATCCGCGCCTTCGAGGACCTGCTGCTCACGATTCCGCAGATCACGACGGAACTATTTCACGAGTTCCCGGACAAGCTGTACGCGCGCACGATCTTCATTCCGAAGAACGTCGGCATGACTACCCGAGTCCACCGAAACGAGTGCTACAACGTGATCTCTCAAGGCGACGTCAGCGTGCGCGACCTGGAGGGCGTCAAGCGCTACGTGGCACCTTTCATGATGGTGACCAAGCCGGGCACGAAACGGGCACTTTTTGCCCACGAGGACACAGTCTGGACGACAGTGCACCCGAACCCTGATAATTGCCGGGACATCGAGGAGCTCGAACGGCGGCTCGCGTACTGCGACCGCGAGGATCTGGCCCTGGAAGGAAACACGTCATGACGCTGGCCATTACGGGGGGTGTGATCGCTGCCGCCGGCACGATCGGCGGTGCAGCCATCTCGGCCAATGCGGCCAATGCGGCGTCCCAGGACCAGATCAACGCGGACAACGCAGCCAACGCGCAGCAGAGGAAAGACCAGGCGCCATGGACGACGGCCGGAGGAACGGCAGTCACGCAACTGGCTCAGGAGACGCAGCCCGGGGGCCAGTTCAACACCAACTTCACGATGGCCGACGCGACGAACTCGTCGGCCGAGACGTACGCGCAGCAGAATGCTCTGGACGCTAGCCAATCTTCGGCAGCGGCGCAAGGCGGCCTGATCGGCACGGGCGAGCAGGGGCAGATCGAGACCAACGCCGCCGGCATCGCCTCGCAGTACCAGGGCCAGGCCTTCAACCAGTGGCTGGCGCAAAACCAGCAGCAGATCAACGCGCAGCAGAGCCTAGCCGGAGAAGGCATGCAGTCGGCGGCGAACGTGGCCGACACTGGCGCCAACCTCACGGTCGGTGCGGGGAATGCGGCTGCGGCCGGCACGGTCGGCTCGGCCAATGCCGTCAGTGGCGGTCTTAGTTCCTTGACCAACCAGATGACGACTCTCAGCTCGCTGTTCAACAATACGGGTACGAACCCTCAGGGCATCGGCAGCGGCTACAACACGCCGGGGTACACCAGCACATCGGGGACTCTCGACACGGGGGCCACTGGAATCGACACGTCAGCCAACTACAACGAGAACACCGGTCTTGCGATCAACTCGGCTGGCGACTACTCGGACGAGCGTCTGAAGACCGATAAGCGGCGCGTCGGATACACCGACGATGGCGTACCGATCTTCACGTATCGGATGAAAGGTGGTGGACCCACCCGAATGGGGGTGCTGGCGCAGGACATCGAGAAGAGCAACCCCCGGGCTGTGACGAAGGATCCACAAGGGCTGCGGATGGTCGACTATCGGAGGGTCCACTGATGGCTGGCGAAGGAACTGCATGGCAAATCCCGATGTCGGCCAAGCTGAATGTGCCCGACATCCCGGGCTCGTTGGCTCGCGGCATGGATCTCGAGCAAAAGCAGATCGAGACGGCCGACGTCCAGCAGCAGTTCCAGGACCAGCAAAACGACAAGCAGGTCCTCACCGACTACACGAAGCAAGGCGGAGACCTCTACACGCCGCAAGGCATCGACAAGGCCAAGGAAGACCTGCGAGGCAAGGTCTCCTTCAACACCTACGGTCAGATCGCCAAGCAGGCCGATGCGCTCAAGCAGCACGACATCGACATGCGCGAGAAGATCCTGAAGTTCAACTCCGACGAGACGAAGAACTTCCTGGACAAGAACAACGCCGTGCTGGGCGCACTGGTGCCCATCACCGAGTCGTATAAGGCCGATGCGGCGTCTCAGGGCGAGCAGGAAGCGCAAGCCAATTTCGAGAAGAACAAGGCTGCGAAACTCAAGGAGTTGTCGGCGGCAAAGGATTCGACAGGACAACCCCTCTTCACTCCCGAGCAGATCCAGGCCTTTGGCCAGATGGACTACAAGCATCTTGCTGCAGCGGTCACGGTGAGCAAGCCCTACCACGACCTCGCCGAGACGCGATTGAAGGAATCACAGTCCAAAGAGGCGGAAGCCTTGGCGAAGAAAAACGCGGAGCAGGCAGGTCTCATCGCTGCCACACCAGCCGGGGACAAGCTCCATGTTCGTGAACTGCAGGGCCTGCTTGCTCAACATCTGATCTCTCAGGAGTTCTATGACGCAATGCTGAAGAAGCTGTCGACGGTGTCTGGCGCAGGATCGTCGATCAGCGACGTCATTCCCCCAGAGGCCGCCGATCTGCATGGCGACGCCTATCTGTCGACCTTGCCGACGGGTATGGCCAGCACGGTCAAGAAGATTTCTGACGGCGACGTGCCTCTGAGTACGGTCACGGTTCGAGGTGGGCAGCGCGAGGCCATGGAAGAGCGCGTGGCGCAATACAACCCGGGCTTCAGCGCCACCGACTACCCGACGAAGCAAGCCGTCAAGAAGGATTTCACTTCCGGCCCGACGTCGAGGAACATCACGTCGATCAACACTGCGATCGGGCACGCCGGCACGCTCGAGGATTACGCCCAGGCAATGGGCGGCACGGATGTGAAGCTGGCGAACAAGGTCATCAACTACGCCCGCACGGAACTCGGCCATCCCGAGGTCAACAACCTCGACATGGCTCGCCTGGCGCTGGGCGACGAACTGATGAAAACCTTCCGTGGCGCGGGTGCTTCGGAACTGGAAGCCGAGGCTTGGCGAAAGCGCTTCGACACCGCAGGGTCTCCGCAACAGATCCGGGATGCCGCCAAGACGGCCATGGCGCTTCTGGCATCGCGCATCGACTCGCTGGACGACCAGTGGAAACGCGGCATGGCTACCGACGATGGGTACCCCGATCTGCTGTCCAAGCACTCGCGCGAAACGATCCGCAAGATCGATCCCTCGATCGCCGACAGATACAAGGAATCGGCTCCGCGCAAGACTCCGAACGACTACAACCACCCGACGGTCCCGAAGTCCGAGCAGAAAGCAGAAGACTCCGATGCCGTGGCCATTCTCATGCGCGAGCGCGACGAGACGGCCGACAAGCTGACCGGTGAGAAAGATCCGGCCGAGAAAGCCCGCATCCAGGCCGACGTGGCCGCGCTTGATCGCGAGCTTGTCGCGGCACGCAAGAAGGCCGGAATCAAGCCGCCTGCGGGAAATCCTGCCGACACGCCCAAGAAACGGGTCTACGACCCGGCCACCGGCACGTTCAAATGAGCCAGACGGTCTCCGTACCGGGGGTCGGCGACCTGGAGTTTCCGGACGGCATGAGCGAGCCGGACATGGCCGCGGCGATCAAGAAGAATTTTCCAGACATCCACCCGAACCCGAAACAGGACCGCAAGGCGGCGGCCGCAGTCCGTCAGACGCCGAAGCCGCCTGCCGAAGAAGGGCCAGATCTTGCCGGCGCGGCGGCGCGCACGCTGGGCCGGGTAGGCCATGGCGAGGACTCGGAAGGGCACGGCTTGGCCGCCGGCATCGGCGAGAACGCTCTGAGTGCTGTGACGGCTGTCGGCGGGGGGCTGTATGGGGCCGCACGAGCGGCGGCCACTGCACCTTTCATCGGCGTCGACAAGGCCATGGAAGGTGGGGCCAAAGCGGCCGAAGACCTGACCTACAAGCCCAGGACCCAGTCAGGCAAGGACGTGGCCACGCTGCTGACCCAGCCGATCACGATGGCCGGCAACGTCATCGGTGGCGCACTCGACAAGGCAGCTACGTACGAGGCCAGGAAACTGGGCGAAATCGGCGGCATGCCAGCCAGTCCTGAGACGCAGATGAAGTTCGGCGCGGCGGGGCGCACAGCCGGCGAGAACGTCATTCCGGCGGCCTTGGCCGTGGCGCCTCTGCCCAAGGCTGCCGAAGGCCTCGTCAGGGGCCGCGTGCCGCCGGCTGCCGGCGCTGCAGACGTTGCCGGGGCCTTGGCACAGGACAAGCCTGTTCCAGGCAAGGACTACTCGCCGCTGCGCACCCTCACGCCTGAGGAAGAGGCCCGCTATCGCCAGTTGAAGGACTACAAGCCGACGCTAGGCCAGGTGCAGCGCAACACGGCTCAGATGACCTTCGAGGAGCAGGAAGCGCTGCGCGCCGGCACCAAGACGGGCGCTGCAGGCAAGCCGACGGCCATCGAGAGCACTCGCAGCGACCTGAACGAGCAACTGGCCGACCAGAACAAGAAGTTGGCCGACAACCTGCGCGCGCTCTCGACGAAGAAAGGCCCGACGAAGCCCGAGGACCTGGGTACGCTGATCCAGAACTCGGCCGAGACCAAGCGCGCGGCCAACGCCAAGGC
>Ga0182030_10000977_pt1 | contig 57283 bp, 39 predicted proteins | sample 812S3MmetaG_FD_121299 | JGI IMG/M metagenome (GOLD analysis project Ga0182030, IMG submission 121299) | Permafrost microbial communities from Stordalen Mire, Sweden - 812S3M metaG (Illumina Assembly) | ecosystem: Environmental > Terrestrial > Soil > Wetlands > Permafrost | place: Sweden... | reverse complement strand
GTTTACTCCGGCCTGAGGGTTTGCAACGCCGGGTCGCGCCGGCTCGCTGTTGTACGAGAGGATACGAGGGGGCAAAAATGGACCACGATATGGTGGTTCGTCAAAAAATGACGGAAAGTTACCTGCTCGGCGAACTCGATCCCGAGACCCGGGACGAATTTGAAGCGCATTTTTTCGACTGCCCAGAATGCGCGCTCGACGTTCATGCCGGCGCTATGTTCGTAGAGCAAAGCAAGGTTGTGCTGGCGGAAAAATCCGAGCCGATTTCTGCCGCCTTGCCGGCGCCCATCCCGATCCCAACCAAGCCGGGATGGCTCGCATGGCTGCGTCCAGTCCTGCGCCCAATGTACGCCTTGCCCGTGATGGCCGTGTTGCTCGTGGTGATCGGGTATCAGAATTTCGTGACGTATCCGCAAATGCGGCAAGCATTGAACCGCCCGCAAGTGTTGCCGTGGGCGTCGGTGAATGTCGGCACCTGGGGATCGGGCGGCCCGGTGATTACGACACGTCCGGGGGAAGGTTTTCTGCTTTTTGCGAGGATTCCGCCGGATGGCAGTTACTCGTATTACACGGCAGAGTTATATAATCCAGCGGGAAAGTTGGAATGGTCGCTCACGATTCCAGCGGCATCCGCGCAAGATCAGTGGCCGGTCCAAGTGCCGGGAGCGAATCGGCAAGCGGGTAATTACACTTTGGCGGTGCGTGGAGTCACTGCTGCGGGCGAGGCTAAGGAAGTCGGTCGGGCATCATTTGAATTACAAATTCAGAAGTGAGCTGAACCGGAGGAGCGAACCATATGGCGACAATGCCGAGACCATTCGTGACCCACGAGACATCGCATGAGTACCACGCCGAAGCCAACGTTCTCCATGGGCATTTGAAGCTTCCGCTGAACCAGGAGATCCACCAGCAAGTGCCAGTGCTCTTGAAGGATCGCCGAGGCGGCCATTTTTTCCAGCGTGCCGAACACTATAGCCTGGAGGGACTCATTTCCTTCGAGTCGGGCTACACGCGTGTGTCGGGCAATCGGAGTCTGAAGAATCACGGATGGGTGACGCTGGCAACATCTGTGCTCGAAGGGCTGAATGTTCTCGATGTGATCACGGCCGATCGCATGGTCGCGCAAGTTTCGACCGAGCATCCGCTGGAGAATGGGCATGTGCCGCATGTGACATTTCTGGGTACGCACTTCGAGAATTTGCGCGTAGGCGGCTATCCGGTCGAGGTGGAGCTTGATCTCGGGATTTGTGGCGAGAAACCCAAGGGCGACACACCTTACACGGAAGATCCCGGCTTTCTTGATCGTATTGAACGGCAATGTGCCAGCATTGCCAGTGCCCCGGGCCTTTCCACCGCGCTCCGGGCTGAGTACGATGAGGAACTCAAGCAGATTGCCGAGATCAGGAATGGCAACGGATCCGGGAAAGGGGAAGGCAAGCCGCCCAAGCTAGGATGCACACTGGTCAAGAGCATATCGCCGATTCCCATCGCGAAGTCGTACGGCAATGTCCTGGAGATTCCGGGGTTCGGGGCAGTGTTGCTGGCAGCAGTCGAAGTGGGTTCGCTGGCGAAGGCCGGAGCCAGTGCTCAAGCGGGAGACAAGGTGGGCAACTACTTCAACCTGACGATGCTCCAGATGCGAATGGGCTGCATCGGGGACGGGAACCTCAACGCCGGAAACGCCAGCACCAACGGCGGCACCAGGCCGTAACCCTCGGCCTTTGCCTTCTAGTCTGCGTCTGCGGGCTCGCTTGCAGTCGTCGCGATAGCCCGCAGGCCGCCTTTGAACATGCGCAGCACACCTTTGTGCATGGCGATCTTCGAGGAAGCCAGGAAGAATCTGAAAGAGGGTATCAGCGATTTCGAACTTCCGACGCGGAGTCGGCCTGGAAATTCAAGACCCTGGAAGCTGAGACCCTCTTGTGGCGCGGGGACTATCCAGAGGTGTTGAAACAGCTGGCTGCTCCATTGCCTCCCAATGCCCCGCAAGACGAACTGATCCAGGTGCTCACGCTAAAGGCAATCGCTCATGCCCGCCAGTTCGATGACGACCAGGCGGAGAAGGAGTTTGCGGAGGCGGAGCGGCTTTGCGCCATAACCCCGCACCCAAGTTGCGGAAAGCTCTTTCAAGGGCGCGGGCTTGTCGCTTTGGGCCACAATCAATTCCCTCAAGCTCGGCAGTTTCTTCGGCGCAGCTTGTCCTTTGCGCGCGCGAACAGCGACAAGTTTCTGGAAGCGACCTCCCTTCTGAATCTGGGCGCCGCGTCGCTGAAGGAGGAGCATTTCGACGAGGCCCTCGACTGGTCCCATGATGCCTACGACGTTGCCACCGCGCTGACCGCCAGGGACATTGCCTTGGTCGCGGTGCTCAACATCGGATGGGCCTACTATCGCCTTGGCGATTCCGAAAGAGCCCTGGAAATGTCCCTTGAGGCCGAGAAACGTGCCGACGAGCTCGGCGACTCCTTTGATCGAGAAAATGCCATCACCAATGCCGGGTATGTCTTTATGGATAGGCGCGATTTCTCGCGTGCAGAGAAATCATTTCGCCAAGCCTTCGATCTCGCTGAAGCCGAGCACAGCAAGGAGCACAGCTTTAACGCTCTGCGAGTGCTCGCACTGGCATCGGTGCGATCCGGCAATGTGGAAGATGCTCGCAAATATTCCGACCATGCGATTTCCATTGCGCGCTCCGGCAACAACCGGCTCGACGAACTCTACCCTCTGCTGGTGAAGGGCCTTGCGGCCGCCCAATCGCGGGATGACGCCGAGGCCGAACGCATCTTTCACGAAGTCGGACAGGATAAGGTCTGTCCTGTTTTTCTCCAGTGGGAGGCTGAGCACTCCCTCGCCCGATTGTACGAAGACGAAGGCCGCGCAGATGCAGCGGACCGTGAATATCGCGCGGCGCTGGCCACCTTCGAATCAGCCCGATCCTCCCTGCGGCGTAACGACTCGAAGCTGCCGTTTTCGAACAACGCTTCGCGCATCTACGACGACTACGTTCACTTTCTGGTGACGCGCGGAAAGCCGGACGACGCCCTGCGCTGGGCCGATTACAGCCGCGCTCGCACCCTGTCCGAGGGATTGGGATTGCTGGCAAACGGAGCGTCTGCCGGGCCTCCGCCACTGATTCCTGGGCAGATCGCGCGGCGATCTGATGGCACAATTCTTTTTTATTGGCTGGGCGAGAAGCAGTCGTACCTGTGGGCGATCACGCCGAAGAAGACAAGTTTGTTCACACTTCCTCCCGGAGCGGAGATCGATGCGGCGGTGCAACGATATCGCAAGGCTCTCGTCGGACCGCAAGACGTTCTCCAATCGGCCGACCAGGATGGCCGCTGGCTCTACCGCGCCCTGATCGCGCCCGCACAGGAGCTGCTGAAGAAGGACGCGAAGGTTTTCGTCGTCCCGGATGGCAGCTTGAACAACCTGAATTTCGAAACTCTTCTCGTTTCCGGGTCGAAGCTGTCCGATCCGAAGCTGTCCGGGCCGCAGCCGTCCGACACCAAGCTGCATTATTGGATTGAAGACGCGACGATTGCGAATGCCAGTTCGCTGCGGGTGCTCGGCGCGGCGCACGGGGACAGAGGCCGAGAGAAACCTAACCGCAGCCTGCTTCTCGTCGGCAACAGCGTTGCGCCGAACGACAAATACCCCGAACTGCCGAAAGCCGCAGCGCAGATGAAAAGCGTCGCCCGACACTTTCCCGCAGCCACGCTGCGGATACTTGCGCGCGAGCAGGCGACGCCGGCAGCGTATCTGGCCAGCAGCCCAGAACAGTTCTCCACCATCCATTTCGTTGCGCACGGAACGGCCAGCCGGCTGAGTCCGCTCGACTCGGCCATTGTGCTGTCGAGAGTCGCATTATCGAAGACCGCATCATCGAAGGCCACTCCATCGGAGGCAACTCCGTCACAGACCGGGCCGTTCGAAGGCGGCGTCGAAAGCGACTCTTTCAAGCTCTACGCCCGCGACATCATTCGCCATCCCTTGCGGGCCGATCTGGTCACGATCTCAGCGTGCTACGGCGCGGGCGAACGCGCGTACTCGGGCGAGGGACTGGTCGGCCTCTCCTGGGCTTTCCTCAGAGCCGGCGCCCACAACGTGGTCGCCGCCTTGTGGGAAGCGACAGACGCCTCCACTGAGCAACTCATGGACAAGTTCTACGACGAGCTAGACAACGGAGCAGGTCCGGATGCCGCTCTGCGCGCCGCTAAACTGTCATTGCTTCGGGGCGGAGCATTCCACAATCCGTTTTACTGGGCGCCCTTTCAGATTTATTCCGGGTCGTGACATCTCGCAAGTAAACGCTTGTCATTTCTTGGCCGGCGCATAGAAATAGTAGTCCGCGGAATACGCGCTCCTCGACTCTTTGTCATTCGCCGACACATTGCAGTCACTCGCTTTCGGTGGCAGGCCGCCCTCGGTGTGGATCCTTTGAATTGCGGTAACGCGGGCCAGGATTCCTTCTCCCGTATGACTCGCTGCCGACAGCAGCAGCCACGGGATCGCATCCGGCTTCGGCGCATCCTGTTTGGCAACCACCTCGCCTGTTACTTCGCTTCCATCGACGTGCTTCCACGCCGGTCCCGCGGAATGATGAACGATCTTCTTGCCAGTTTCGTCGGTCAACTCCGCTTCGGGCGCCTTCAGTACCCAAGCCGGCTCTTGCCCGCTCTCGGCCCGGCACACATAGATTTGCACGCCCGTAGCGTGCGCCGCCAGAAACACTTCCTCGCCCACCGGCACTTTCAAATTGTCCGGCACTCCCGGCCGCGCTGGTCCGGCGCCCACTACGACGAACAGCGCTGCGATTGCGCCAACGACCTGAAGAAGATTTCTCATCCTTGCTCTCTCCCTCGACGACGGAATCCTGTGCTCCACTAGACATTTAATATAACGATTTCTAGTACCGTGACCGCACGATTTGTACCCTTTTACCGCTGAGAGCAGCGCCGCCGTCCCGGCGGCTGTCCGGCGGGCGTCCTCGCCCGCCGCGCCGAGACGCCCTCGGGACAGCCGGCAAGATGCCGCCGCTAGTCGTTTTCCCCATCATAATCATCATGCGGTCACAGTACTAAAAGCCCGGCTGAGCGTTTATTCCTTTTCCTTCCACACACTCATAGGCCCGGCCGGCTGCGAGGTTCTTGTATTCTTCCGTTCTTCCGCTCGGCCATTCAATCACCAGACGATCGACCTTGTCGCGCTTCCCCAGCCCGAAGGTCACGGGCAGTTCCGATTGCGACAGATAACTCGATCCGCCCTTGACCAGCCGTGATTGGCTCGGGCTGCCGTTAGATGCCAAGATCTTCACCACCGCTCCGATGGCGTCGCGATTGGACTTCGTTCCGACCAGTCGAATCCGTATGCTTCGGTGCCCGGCTGTCTGGTCGGTCCGGTAGAGATAGGCGGGGCCGTTGTTGGTGGTCATCAGCAAATCGAGATCGCCATCCCGATCGAAATCGCCGTAGGCAAGCCCTCGTCCGACTCTTGGTTGAACGAATCCGCCGCCGACTTCAGCGGCCACGTCGAAAAATGTTCCCTTTCCGCTGTTCAGGAAAAGTTGCGGCGGCTGCGCATAACCCACGCCGCTGACATTGCGCACCGTGTCGTCGATGTGTCCGTTCACCACCGCCAAATCGAGTGCGCCATCAAGATTGACATCGAGAAACACGCATCCGAATCCCAGTCGATCTTTCGACGCCAGACCTACGCCGCTTTGCATAGCGACGTCAACATAATTGCCGCCCTCGGAAAGCCGATAGAGCCCGGTCATCTCGTTATCGAAATTCGTGATGGCGATGCCCGCGTTTCCTGAATTGTCGAAGTCGGCCACGTCCACGCCCATCCCGGCGCGAGCCCTGCCTTCCGCGGAAAAGGCGATGCCCGCATCCACGGCTCCGTCCTTAAACGTGCCGTTGCGCTGATTCCGATAAAGTTTATTGGGCTGCGTGTCATTGGTCACCAGCAGATCAGGCCAGCCATCGTGATCGTAGTCGAGCATGGCCACGCCCAGCGACTTTGAGCTGCTGTCAAAAATTCCACTGCTGGCCGTGACATCCTCAAAAGTTCCATTGCCGCGGTTGTGAAACAGCCAGCAGGTTTCTCCGCGATAGGCTTCGGGCGTGCAATACGACTTGTACCTGCCATCGAGGCTGCAAAACACATCGTGCTCGGGAGACCACTTGACGTAGTTGCAGACAAATAGGTCCAGCAGTCCATCCCGGTCGAAATCGAACCACAGAGCCGACGCGCTCAGGGCCTGCCGTCCGAACAGACCGCTCGACTTAGTAACGTCGACGAACGTCCCCTTGCCCGTATTCTTGAACAGCCGGTTCTGTCCGACGCACGTAATCAGGATGTCGGGATAGCCGTCGTTGTCGTAGTCTCCGACCGCAACTCCCATGCCGTACATCTCCACGTCGAGCCCGGCATTGTGGGTCACGTCGGAAAACGTGCCGTTACGATTATTGCGGTAGAGCTTCAGCGTGCTGGGCTCCGACTTAAGCGCCCGTTTGTGCCCGGGCCAATCCGTGCCGTTCACCAGAAGAATGTCCTGCCATCCGTCGCCGTCGTAGTCGAGGAATGCGCAACCGGGACCGAGCGTTTCCGGCAGCAGCTTCCCGCCGTAGGCGCCGTTGTTGTGGCGGAACCGAATTCCCGCCGGAGCCGTCACATCCACCAGGCGGAAACCGGGATCGGGCGAGGGAGAAGCTGCGAAGGCGTCCAATCGCAAGCTTGCTGTCGAAGCTAAGCCTGCCATGGCCCAGAGAAACGACCGGCGATTCATGGCAAATCAACCAGCCCGTTGCGAATCGCGTAAACAACCAGCTCGGCGGTCTTGTGGGCTCCCAAAGCGTCCATCATGTTGGCGCGATGGACGGCGATGGTGTTCGCGCTGAGGTCGAGTACGGCGGCAATCTCTTTGTTGGACTTGCCATCCACGATCATTTGCAGGACTTCGAGTTCGCGCGGGGTAAGCGCCGCGTGACGCTTACCCCTGAGCGTTTCCGGGCGCTTGAGTTGGGAATCGAGTACGGTTTCGCCTTTCGCGACGCGCCGGATGGCAGTGCCCAACTCCATGTCCACGGCGTTTTTCAGGACGTAGCCCCGCGCGCCAGCCTCCAGCGCCTGCCGCACCAGAGTTTCCTCCGGATGCATGCTGAGCATGAGCACCAAAGCCTCCGGATGCTTGCCCAGAATCTTCCGCGTGGCTTCCAATCCGTTCATCCCGGGCATGGCGCAATCCATGACAATCACTTTCGGACGAAGTTCATCCGCCAGTTTGATTGCTTCCACTCCGTCGCTCGCCTCGCCCGTGACTTTGATGTCCGGCTCATCCTCCAGAATGCGCCGGAAACCTCGCCGCACCAGGGTATGGTCGTCAACCAGCAAAACCGAAATCTTATCCGGCATGTGAATCAACCTTCTCCCTTGGAACTCTCAATCGAACCACCGTCCCTCTTCCGTCCGCACCTTGCGCGGGCCGCACAAATTCAACGATGCCGCCCAGCAATTCCGCGCGCTCGCGCATCGCCACCAGACCAATTCCCTGCTTGGCGGCCCGCGCGTCAAAACCCCGGCCGTGATCTTCCACTTCGACTTCCAAGGCGCGCGGAAGAAATCGCAACCGTACCCAGGCTTCTTTTGCTCCCGAATGCCGGGTCAGGTTATTCAGAGCTTCCTGGACCACGCGATACACATGAATGGCGGCGTTTCCATCCACGGGAAAGGAGTCGCCCGATTTCTCATAGAATACGTGAACCCCAGCCTGCCTTTCCACCACCGGCAAATACCAGTCGAGCGTGCTCTCCAGTCCGGTCTCTTCGAGCATCACCGGATGCAACGCCTGCGACAGGCTGCGCACTTTGTCCAGCGTGCTTTGCGTAATCTCACAAACTTCGCGCAGTTCGGCGCGCAACTCCGACCCCTCGGGAGCCTGATTTCCCGCGCGCGTCAGCATCATCCCGACCGCCGTCAGAATCTGTCCGAACTCATCGTGCAGTTCGCGCGAGATGTGACGCAGGGTGGATTCCTGGGTTGCAATCAGCTTCTGGGCAAGTTCGCTGCGCTGCGCGGAAAGCGCCGCGAGTTGCGCGAACAATCGCCGATTCGAGCGGATCATGTAAAGGCTGGTAAAGAGGATGGCGATCAAAGTCGCCGTGAGGAACAGATACACCTGCCGCTGCACGCGGTCGTAAATCTGCGCAATTCGCAGCGCCGCTTGCTCCTCACTCTCGTTGTTCTGCACCAGCAACCGGGACACGACCGTGCTTAACGCTTCCTGCCGGGCCCGCAGCGAGATCTGAATCTGCGTCCTCGCCTCCGCCTGATTGGGGCCCTGCGCCAGCGCAAAGGTCCGATCCGCGGCGTCCCAGAATTGCGCCACCGAATTCTCCAGGTATTGTTCCTGTTCCGGAGTGCGATTTACCGGCGCAACCTTCTGCTCGCGGCGCAGCGCGTCGTCCAGATCCGTCCGCACCCGCTGGAACTGCGCCGACCATGCCGTCAGCGGATAGGGTTCATCGTTGTCCAGCATGTCGCGCATCGCCAGCGCCAGCGAGTTCAAATCGTTCTGGATGCGAAGCAATTGCAGGGAGTCTTTCCGGTTGCGGTCCACCAGATTGTTCTGCAGTTCGCGCAGGCCGGAGATCTGCCGCGTGATGTATCCCGAGTAAGCCACCACGGCCGCCAGGATGATGATCAGCCCTAAGAATAATTTTGGAGTTGGAGACCGATGGGGTACGGGCGAACGCGGCACGCCCCGAGAATACAACACCACCGGCTTAATTTACCAACCTCCCCAGCGCCGCGCGCAATTCGTCCGACTTAAAGCCGAACGGGCCCGGTTTGGCCTTGTAGGCAACATGCCCCGTGGCATCGATCAGGTAAAGGCGATCGGGCCAGCCCGTGTAGGCTTGTTCGGTCGAGTTACCGAATTGATCGATCACCGCGGGAATATGTATGCCGAGTTTCCGCACGCACGCTCCCGCCACCAGCGCCCGCTCCTCTTCATCCTTCGGACTGGCAAAAACAACCTTATCTTTAATATTGCTCTCCATCTGCCAGACGTCGCTCGGATGCGCTTCCGTGATGTACACCACCAGAAAATCGACCTTATTTTGGTACTGCTCGTAAAGCTTGTTGAGGGCAGGAACCTCCCGCCGGAACGGCGGTCAAGTGTAACTGCCAAAGATCAGCACCACCGGATGCCCTTGCGCCGTCAAGGCAGAAAGTTGCACCGAGGCGCTCTTGTCGAGCCTCATCAGCGAAAAGTCGGGTGCAGGATCGCCGACGTGCAAGCTCCCAGCACGCGCCCGCATCCACAAGGTTTCAAAGGGAAAGAGGAGGAATGGAACCGGCCCCGGCAACTTGGCCATGAAGTGCCCGAATTGTTCCGGCGGCTGCCGCATGATCCGGTAGAGCGCGCCGCAGCCCAGCACCCACACCAGAGCGATCACAACCAATGCTCTGATCAATGCGCGCTTCGGGAACTTGCGCCACATGCTCAAGTTCCAGCCCCACTTTGTCATCAAGAGTCTTTCGCTAACCGAAGTGCCGTGATTATAGGGCGGCAGACATATAGGTCAATAATGTGAAAGTGGTATAGCTGTCCGCCCGAGTGCGAAGGCGAGTGGAATCCGAAAGAGCAGCGCCATCCAGGTTTGCCTGGCAGCCCGCGGAAAAACACCGGTTTTGTATCAGGGTATCGCTTTAGCGATACCGGCAGTCCTTCGAAATCAGGCGCCCCTTTAGGGGCTGGGTATCGAATAGCGACTTTTCCCGCAGCCTCCTCCTACCGCGACGCGCCTCGCGCACCGATGTGCCCTGGTCACAGGCCCTTATGACCCACATCACAGACCGAGTGGTCATGCGACGGCAGAATCGAAATGACCACTAAGCAACCAAGGAGCAAGGCTATGGCCTCCACTGCCACCCCTGTCAAGCCGGAACTGTTGCGCACGCTTCCTTCCGACGCCGCGCGCCAGATTCAATGGCGATTCGCCGACCGCTACGACCTGCAGATGCTGGTGCAGTCGGCACGATCCGTGGCCCGCGGTCCGGTAGCGCGGCTGGTGGCGAGCGGCGGCCGCAATTCGCATGATTGGACGCCGGCCAAGGCCGAATTGCTGGAGGCATTTGACTCGTCCGGAATCACGGCCGTCTTCATGGAGCCCGAGCAGGGTGGATTCATCGCGGGCCCAAAGAACCTGGCGCTGGCGCTGGTAGCGTTTGAACTAGCCTGGGTGGATGGCGGAGCCGCAACCGCGAGCTTGGCGGGCTGTCTGGCCTTGGCGCCGATTCACGAGCGCGGCACTCCCGAGCAGCAAAACAAGTACATGCACTTGGCCGCGCCGCCTCAGCCGGGAGAGGATCGCAAGCCCTGGCGGGGAGCATTCTGCCTGACCGAACCCATTCCTTACGTCGGCGTTGACACCGGCATGCTCAACGGAAAAATCCGCATCGCCGAATGGAAAGAAGGACAAGAGCCGACGCTCCAAGTGGAAAAGCGCGGCCGCTTCATCACCAATATTGGGTTTGCGAATTTCGTCACGGCGGCGGTGGATTCCGGCGATGAGCGCATCAAGGGCAGCTGCATGGTGATCCTGGAAGAAGGCGATCCCGGCATCTTCGATCGCGGCACGCCCACGAAAAAGCTCGTGCATCAGCTCTCTTCCACCGGAGATCCGATTTTCAGCCTGCGCATTCCGGCCAGCCGCATCGTCGGCGGTTACGACGTGAAGGACGGCGTCATCGTGCCGCGCTACAACCATAGCGAGGTCATAGAAGCTGTGTTCCGCCGTACACGCGTGACCGTGGGCATCATGACCGCGGCGAAATTGCTCTCCGCGGTCGAGCCCGTCATCCGTTATCAGCGCGGCCGGTTCCGTGGCGCGGAGACCGCGACGCCCGGATCGGTGCGTTACGAACTCGGCCTGCAGGCTCGCGAAGATGCGCTGCATCGGCTGGTGGACGTCTGGGCGACCGGAGAGGCTGGCGCATCACTTGGATTTGCAGCGGCGCGGGCCTTCGATGAACTCGATCCGCTGGAGCGCGAAGCCGACAAACTGCTGGCGGCGCAGGGAGTCACCAGCGCCAGAGCGCGCGCGAAGCTGCAACGCGAAGCGTCGGAACGCGCGGCAGATCTAGTCCGCTTGCCAGCCAACGATCCCAAGCGAGCGCAACTGGAATCCGATCCGCTTCTGCGTTTCGTCCTTCTGGACTCGCTGGCCGACGTCCTTTGCCCCGCCACCAAGCTATGGAACACCGGCTGGGGTGCGCAGATGATGCGCGAAGCGGTCAGCCTGATGGGCGGCTACGGCATCACCGAAGACTGCCCCGGCTTCCTCGGCAACAAGTGGATGGATGCGCAACTCGAAGCGACCTACGAAGGACCGGAAGCGGTGCAGCGGCGCCAACTCTCCATCACGATGACCAACCCGCTCTTCCGGGCGCAGTTCCAGGCGTGGATCAAGGAGATGCGCGCCATCGCCTCCGAGCGCCCCGGCACCGGCGCATGTGCGCTGGCAACGGCCATGGGGATGTGGCTGTGGACGCTGGAGCGCTTGCAGCACTCAACCGATGCCGACGGCGGCCGTCTCTACCAGAGCGCGCGTCAGGGCGTGACGTTCCCGCTGGCCGACGCGCTCTGCTGGCTGCTCGCGGCGCGCTGCCAGATTCTCGATGCCATCGAATTGGAACAGCGTGGAGCCAGCGATCCCGCCGTTTCTGAAGGGCTGGCCGGCTTGGTGAATTTCATGACCGACCTGTGCCACGTGCAGTCGGCGCGGGCCAGCGGAGAAGTGGCGCGCATCTGCGCGGAGTTGGTGTTCGGATACAACCGTCACCCCGCGTGGGACGAAGCGGGATACCGTGGCTGCTACCAGCAGGACGAATTGGATTCTCTTGAAGGCGTCATTCCGGGCATAGGTTCCTACGGCTTGGATGTTATCGGGAACGACGGCTCGCATCCGAAAAAAGCCGGCCCCTGCGCGAAGTGCTATGGAGCCGACCAATTTATCTCGTTGCAGACGAAGCTCTCCACTTGCCTCACCGGCTGTCGCCTATCGAAAGACCGAGCCGCCGAGGCGATTTCGAAGCTTATGATTCCCGAGGCGCTGGACTATCCCGCATGAGCGCCGATTCCCAAGAGCAGGCCGCGATCGATCTGCGAGAGATCGAGCAACAAAAGATCGACCGGCAGCAGATGTCCGTCGACATCGCCTGCGTTGGCTTTGGTCCCGCCATGGGCGGCTTTTTGACGACGCTCACCCGCAGCTTGCTGAAACCGGATGGCTCCGTTCGACTGGAGAGCGCCACAACCCCCGGCATGCCTCTGCAAATAATCTGCTACGAGCGCGCCGATGGGCTAGGCTTCGGAGTCTCCGGCGCGGTCACGCGAGCGCGCGGGATACGCAGCAGTTTCCCCGGAGTGGATCTCACCGTGATTCCGATGTCGGCGGCAGTAAAAAACGAGAAACTCATATATCTGCTCGATCCCGCGCGTGCGAGCCGTCGCTCTTTTGCATTCAAGATTGCCGACCGCGTGTTGCGCTCACTTAGTTTAGTGTCCGGCCTGAAGCACGACGCCTGCGAGCTGCCCTACACCCCGCCGTTCATGCGGAAACACGATGGCCTCGTGCTCTCCCTTGGCCAGTTCAACCAATGGGTGAGCGATCAAGTAGCGGCGTCCGGCATGGTGCAGATCTGGCCGGGCATGCCTGTCGCCGAACCCCTGATTGAAGGAGACGCCGTTACAGGAGTAAGGCTCGCCGATCAAGGCACCGATCTTCAAGGCCATCCCGACGCTGGTTTCACGCCGGGCATGGATCTGCGCGCTGCGCTGACCGTGGTGGGTGACGGCCCAGTCGGAGCCGTCGGACGCAGGATCGATGCGCAAATCGGAATGCCCCGAGGCCATCAGTCCCGCGAATGGGCGCTCGGTATGAAGATGGTGATCGAACTTCGAGAAGATAGCGGGTTGCAGCCCGGCACCGTCCTGCACACCATCGGATTCCCCGAGCCGGAGATTTTCGGATTTCTCTACGTTCATCCCGAAAGACTGGCTTCGGTTGGGATTTTTGTTCCGTCCTGGTTTCGCACTCCGGTGCGCACGGCCTATCGCTACCTGCAGCACTTCATGCTTCATCCTTATTTATGGCGTTATCTGGAGGGTGGAACCCTGAAGTCGTGGGGAGCCAAGTCGCTGCAGGAATCGGGCCGCCACGGCGAGCCATACCTCGCAGGCAACGGCTATGCCCGCATCGGCGAGGGATCAGGAAGCACAAACGTGCTGGCAGGATCTGGCGTGGATGAAGCCTGGACCACCGGCGTGCAATTGGCGGAAGCGGTCATCGAACTGGCGGAGCAGAAGCGGGCTTTTAGTCGGGAGAACCTTGAAGCTACTTATGTGCGCCGCCGCCGCGAGAGCTGGGTCGATCACGAATCGAAGATCGCGGCCGACTCGCGCAACGGATTCCAGCAGGGCGTTGTCACCGGAATGATCGGCATGGCCGTAGCGGGCCTGACCGGAGGCCGAGTCACGCCAGCCCTGCGTCCAGCGCCCCGTCTGCCCTCGCTGGAGGACGCTTACGGATCGCGGATTCCGCCAGCCGAACTCAAGCAGATGCAAGAGGAATGCGCCGCCCAAAGCACTTCTCTGCACGACCGGATCATGGACCGCTGTGGTTGGCCCCAGATTCCAATGGATGGCAAGCTGTTCATCTCGCATCAGGACGCTCTGCTCATGGGTGGAGGCGTGCAAACGCCGGCAGGCTATGCCAATCACGTGATCTTTCGTCGCTCCGAACTCTGCCGCGCCTGCGAAACCAAGTTGTGCGTGGAAATGTGCTCGGGGCAAGCCATCACGCGCGGCGAAGAAGGAATGCCTGCCTTTGATCGAGAGAAGTGCGTCTACTGCGGCGCGTGCCTGTGGAATTGTCAGGCCGACGGTGCCGATGCGCAAGGAAACATAGAATTCAAGGCAGGCGCGGGAGGATTGCACTCGACCCTGAACTGATGGCCAGTGGAGAGCCGGGCGTCCCGCCCGGCCACCGAGCCGCTAGGAGTCGTTAGTTGCTAGTCGTTAGGATTCGCGGGTTTGCCAGCGACTAGCGACCAACGACTAACGACCAACAGTAGCGAAGGAACGTGAATCACTAACTTGACAGGACTCGAATGACCAACGGATATCACATACTAGTCTGTGGCAGCATCGTACCCGACCCGCTGCAAACTCTGGAGCCGGTCGAGACCCCAACCGGACCCGCGCTCAAGAACGAATCGATGCTTCCCGCCGTACTCGATCCCTGGGCGGCCCACGCTCTGTATGAAGCGGCCAACCTGGCATCGAAAGTCGCGGGCAGCAAGGTCTGGCTGGTGAGCGCCGGACCCAAAGCAAAGCTCCAGCAAGTGATGATGACCATTGCCCAGCGAGTGAGCTTTGAACTCGTTCCGGTCGATTCCAGCGCCAGCGGCTTTGCCGACGCGCACTCGACCGCCGCGCTGCTCGCGGACACAATTCAAAGCATCGCCGGTCTCGATCGCTCGCGCTTGCTCGTTTTCGGCGGTTGGGAATCGGCTTCGCGAGGCGCAGGCGTCACCATGCAGTTGGTCGGAGAGCGGCTTCAGATCCTCGACCAGTTTCAAGGCGTCGACCAACTAACAATTCAGGCCGACGGTTCGTTCGAAGTGCTGGAGCGCATCGAAGGTGGCCGTCATCAGGTTTCGGTGTGCCAAAGTCCTCCGGCGTTGTTCGGATGGGCGACCGGCAATCTGCCCGAGCCGCGCAACAATCCTCAGATCGGGATGGCGAACATGCGCACCGTGATGCCCGCGTTGCAAAAAGCGAAGTCCGTGCCGCTGCCCGCCGGTGGATTGCACTTCCTGAGCGCAACCCCGCCGAAACAACAGCGCCAGACGCGCGTAGTCAAAGACCAATCGCCCGACCAGATCGCGCAAGAGATTGCGGAGTGGATCGGCAAGTAACTTTTATGAATTGTCATCCCGAGCGAAGCGAGGGATCTGCAGTTGGTCGGCAAGCGAATGTCACCCGGAGATCAAGACCCTGATGTCAAAAAGCATTTTATTTCTGGCCCACGTTTCGGAAACTGGCAACGCGCTCCCCAAAGTGTCGTATGAAGTTCTGGGCGCTGCCGTGAAGTTGACGAAGCAACTCAGCGCAAGCCTGACCATTGGTCTAATTGGCGAGGACGTTTCTGCAGCAGCGGAAACAATTGCCGCCGCGGGAGCCGATCGAATTCTTGCGGTCTCAGGCCCCGACTTCGCGACCGCGCGCTATGCGAGCGATGCGGCGGCGGCGGAAGCAATCTGCCGGTCAGCGGCAGCCGACCTGATTCTCGCGCCCGCAACTTCGCGGTTCGCGCGCGTTCTGCCCGGAGTGGCGCATCGTCTCAACGGCTGCGTCGACACGCATGTCACCGCGCTCGAAGGCGTCAACGCCGAACTGCGAGCAACGCGCTGGTGCTATCGGCAGCGCATCGAAGCCGTCATTCGCCGCGATACCCGCCCTTGGATCGTCTTGCTCGAGTCCGGCTGCGAAGCGGCCTGGGCAGGAACACCCGGCGCGGCCAAGGTCGAAATGATCCCGGTGACACTCCCGCCAGCCGCCACAAGGACGTCCGTCACCGGCGTCCGCGCTCCAAAGAGTGACGCGCAAACCATCCGTCCCGACGCCGACTTGCTCTTTGTCACGGGCGCAGGCTGGACCAAGAAGCAGTCCGACGGCAAGACCCATGTCGCCGAAGCGGAGACGCTAATTCTCGACTTCCTTCGTGCCTCGGGCGCATCGCTAGGCGGCAGCAAGTCGCTGGTCGATCAATCCGGAGAGAGTCAGGCGGTGCTCGGTTTCATGACCCATCTGAACCAGGTCGGCCAGACCGGATCGACCCCGCGTCATCCCAAGGGCTTGTCCACGTGTTGCCACGGCGAGGAGCCCCATGTCGTGGGCTGGCGTTTCATCAACGAGCGCCGCGCCGTGAATCTCGACCCGAACTGCGGATGGGCACGCGGAAAAGCGGACGTGCTTTACGTAGCCGATGCGTTTGCAGTGCTGGCGAAACTGAACGCTCTCCTCGCGCAGAAAAGCCGAACCAGCCCCGAGCCCGTGGCTCGGGAATCCTGACCCATCCAAGAGGTCCACATGCCTTAGGGAACCTCCGATTAAATCGTTTCAGGGAGAGTTTTGAAAGGGCATGGCTGAAGCCATGCCGTCAGAGCCCGCTACACAAGCGGGCTTTAGCTGAGGGGGCGTACGTTTTGCGTATCGCGTCTCGCCAGCGAAGACTTAATCGGCGTTTCCTTAGTGTGCAGCCGCGTTCCCCGCGGGAGCCTTGATCGCCATCGCGGGATCTCCAAACAGAATATAGGTGGCGCGCACCGCGCGGTCGGCAACCTGCGATTTCGCGCGCAGGATGGCAACTCCCAACCCCGGTCGAGTTGAGCCGAAAGCGTTTTGCACAACCAGTTTGTCGAGCGTCACCTGAGGACGAGGCTGGTTCAGCCCGGAAGACGCGAGGACGGCCACTGCCCCGCCGTTGGGCGCGAGTTCCAGCGTCACCGCCAGCGGTTGCTCGTAGACGTCCTGGAAGAATCCGTTCAAACAGTTCAGGATCAGGAACACCGGCAATTCGGAACCGTTGGTGAGCGTCGCCACCGTCGTGTTATCGAACAGATCGTCTCCCGACCACTGGTCCTCGGAGCCGTGTCCCATATAGTTGACCAGCAGTTGCCCGGAGTCGATGTCCGCCACAATGTCTTGCTTGGCCGCGACGCCGCCGAGCGTGCTGGCGAAGACGTCGGTCGCCTGAAGCGCGGAAGGCAACTGTGCTTGAACCAGCTGGCTATCCTGGGTAAAGTTCTCCGTATCGTTGAAGTCGGCCACCAGCAAGGCTTGCGAGGTCCAGGGGCCGTTCGTGGATTGGCCTTCATAGGTGGCAATCTTGTCGATCACGGTTTTGGCCTCATCCGCCGTAGCTACCGGCAACCGGCCAGTCGCGATCGTAGGCATGCCGCTGTCGTTGTAGTCGGAGAACCAATCGTCGGAAGCAGTCATCAGACCGGTGGTGGGCACAATCCTCGTCGGCACAAAGTCAAGGTGGCCAAAGCCCAGATAGTCCCGCGGGTCCAGCGAGGCGCGCCCGTTGAGCAGCAGGTATTTCGGCGCCGTATGCCAAGCCGTGCTTGCCGTTTGCAGAAAGTCGCGGATGGCATAGGGGCTGTGCTCGCCAAAGTTGAACTCGTCATACAAATCGTTCACCGGCACCACGGCAGACGACTTTCCTTCCGCCTGATGGGCACGAATGATCGGAGGCAGCGCGCTTGCGAAATCCTCATGCGTAACCATCACGATCTCGCTGCCCGATTGCGCGCTGTGCCAGTGCGAGGGATGGTTCGCGTGAATTCCAGCGGGTGACGCCACCCGATCGTCAGCCAGCGCCAGCAACGTGTGCCGAATTGGAGCTGTTGCGTTGGTCGTCGTCCACGGAACCTGAATTCCCAGTGTGTACTTGCCGTTGGACGAAGCTTGGTTGCTCAAAATTTGCGGCGTCAGTGCCACCGGCTGATCCGGATCCGTGATATCAAGCACCGCCGCAGGGGGATTTTCGAAGCCCGCGATCTTCAACTCAGCTCCGGCCCGTCCGGTGAACTTCAACTTATCGGAATCGGCCACGTAACTGTGCCGATACTCGATACGAACATAGTCCACGAGGCTGGTGTCGTAGGGTCCACCCTGCGCGGTAAGGGTAAGGGTGTTGGTCCCGTCGAGCAGCAGGCCCGGTGGCAGATTCACACTCAGCCGGCCTTTTTTCTGGCCGGTGAATACGAGATTGCCAACCGAGGTGCCGTTGAGTGCGATAGCGACATCGTGAGGCAACCCGAGGAGGATGCCCTGTAAAACGACTTCGAGTTTTGCCGCCGCAGTCGATGTCTGGTCGAGGTGAGGCGTCCGCATTTCCTGATCCAGCGGCGTCTCGGAAACCAGCGGCCCAAAGAAATTGTCGCTGTTCTGCGTGATCAATGCGGCGAAGTAAGTGGTGCGCGGCTTCCACTCCACTGTGAACGGGAAGCTGGCCGGCGGCTGATTCGAGCCGGAAGACGGTTGCAATTGTTGAATGCGCGCGCCCGGCGTGTCGCCCGCGACCAGCCAGTAAACCCTGGTGCCAGAGTAGGGCGTGTCGATTGCTGTGCCGTAGAAGTTGATTGCCGCCTGCGGACCAAAGCCTCGACGGCCCGCGGACGCGCCCGTGATTTCGATCGCCTGCTCGTTGGCCTCGGCATAAAGATGGAGCAATGCCGGGTCGACATTCGGATTCAATCCAGCCTTGACGAGATCCGGTTGCGCGATGCTGTACCACCCCTCGTGCGTGACCATGATCTTCACGGCGGGCTGCGCCGCCAGATCGAACTGTTTCTGCTGCTGCGCCGACGTTGGATTGACTGCCCGCGCAACGCTCTCCAAAGGATGGCTCTGTTCGCCAGAAACCCCTGGGATTGCCTGGTCTAGCTGACCGAGCATCAACGTGGAAGCGGAAGCCGAATCGCTTGTCGCCGACTCGTTCGTTGCCGGCTCAGGTTCGGACGCCTCCGCCGAAACCGGCCCATGCATAGTGCGTGTGCCATTGACATCGACATCCTCGAGCCAGTACGGGTTGCTGCCCGCGCTGGCCGACGAATCAATCCATGTGTACGCCTTGCCCGAATGCTTGGGCAGCGCTCCCCGCATCAGCAGAGCGGAACCGGCAATTAACGACGGATTCAGCCGCGTGCGCGCGCCATTCTGTTCGCTATACACGTTGAATCCGAGATTGTTCGCTTCGCCACCCGTCTTCCAGAGCAGCACTACCTGATCCGAGCCAGACTTGTCCTTCCTCCGCTGCGCCGCAAACGACGCCAGCCCGATCTTTGTCGGGGACGTGATCGTTTCAACTTGCGTCGAAGAGTTATTGGCGGAATTGGGATCAGTTTGGTCCGCGGTAACATTCGCCGTGTTCGACGCCATGCCCGGCGCGCCTGCCAGCGTGACGATTGTAATTGTGGCCGTCCCGGCGTTCGCCATCGTTCCCAGCAAACAGCTTACGGTTCCGTCCGCCTCCGAACATGTGCCCACCGTGGTGCTCACCGAGAGGTACGTTACATTCGCGGGCAATGCGTCCGTAACTGTGACGTTGGTCGCGCTCGCGGGACCGTTGTTGGTCACGGCGAGGCTGTAAGTCAAAGTGTCGCCGTCCGCCACGGTGGGGCTGGGCGTCGCCGTCTTCACGATGGCCATATCGGCGCTGTTGGCGTTCGCGACAATCACCGAAGCGGTCGCACTGTTGCCGGTGAGGTTCGGAACAATGTTAGTCGCCGTGGCCATTGCCGTTTCTGCAATGTTTGTCCCGGATGTCGTGCCCGCATTCACTTGCAGCGCCAAGGTGAAGTTCGCCGGAGCATTGAGTGCGAGATTGCTGCCATCGGTGCAAGTGATCGTGCCTGCCGCTCCGACCGCCGGCGTTGTGCAAGTCCAGCCCGCCGGAGCCGTGATGGACTGGAAGTTGGTATTCGGAGGCGTGGTCTGAGTAAATGTAACCCCAGTTGCCGCCGCCGGCCCGCTGTTCGTGACACTCTGCGTATAAGTGACGTTGCTGCCCGCCGCGACCGAAGTTGGCGCAGCGCTGTTGGTCGTAACCAGATCGGCTTGCGTCGCGAGAGCGACTACGTCCGCCGCGGTTGCGCTGTTGTTCGCTGAATTGGGATCGCTGATCGCGGAACTCACCGTCGCCGTATCGTTGATCGCCGTCCCCGCCGGAGTTCCCGCAGTCACCGTCACGATCACCGTGAAGCTGGCAGTTCCAGCCGCGAAGCTGGGGTTGGAGCAGGTGATGGTTCCGGTGCCCCCAACCGCCGGCGTGGTGCACGACCATCCCGCGGCAGCCGCGACGGATTGAAACGTAGTGTTCGGAGGCGTGACTTCGGTGAGACTTGCCGTGGTAGCCGTGCTCGGCCCGGCGTTAGTTACAACCTGAGTGTAAGTGATGGTGCCGCCCGCGATCACGGGCACGGGGTTGGCCTTATTGGTTACGGATAGGTCTGCCGACGCCCCCACAGTTACACTGGCCGTCGCGTTATTGTTGTTGGGGTTAGGATCACCTGTGGCAGAGGCGACCGAGTCCGTTTGCGTGATCGTCGAACCAGAGACCGCAGTCGTGCTTACCGTCACCACAAAAGTGAAGGTCGCGGTGGCGTTGGCCGCCAGGGTGGCGATGGTGCAAGTGTAAGGAGCTATGGTAGTGCAGGTCCAACCCGCCGTCCCAGTCAGCGACACGAACGTCGTGTTCGCCGGGAGGGGGTCTGTCAGAGTAACCGTGGTTGCGGCGGCGCGCCCACCGTTAGTCACGGTCTGTGTATAGGTAATGTTATTCCCGGCTGTCACCGGATTTGGGCTGGCTGAGTTAGTAACACTCAGATCGGCTTGCGTGGCTCCCGCCACCCCGATAATGACTGTGGCCGAGTTGTTGTTCGGATTCGTGTCGTGAGTGGTCGATCCGACGTTTGCGGTATCGGTGATGATAGTTCCCTGGGGCGTGATCGCGGGCACAGTGACCACCACCGAGAATGTGCTGGTCGAACCCGGCGCCACGCTGGGATTCGTGCAACTGATGGATCCCGTCGTTGTACATGTCCATCCCGCAGGCACGGGTGTGAGCGACGTGAATGTGGTGTTGTTTGGAAACGACTCCGTGAACGTCGCCCCGGAGCAGTTACTGGGTCCGCTGTTGGTCACAACCTGCGTGTAAGTGATCGTGCCGCCAGCCGCTACTGGACTGGGAGTGCCGCTGTTCGTCACCGCCAGGTCGCAATCCGTGGTTATCGGTGTCGTAATGGTCGTGCTGTTATTGGCCGAGTTGGGATCGCCGGTCGTGGCAGTTACCGACGAAGTTGCCGTGATCGTTCCCGCGGCGACGGTTGAAGCAACATTCACCACAATAATGATGTTGGCCGATGCGCCCGATGCCAGGGTCGGGTCGGTGCAGGTCACGGAAGTCGTCGTCGTGCACGTCCAGCCCGCTGGAGCCGACACCGAGACAAATGTAGTGTTGGTAGGAATCGCTTCCGTGAAGCTGACCGCGGTGGCGGCGGCAGGACCATTGTTGGTTACCGTCTGCGTATAGGTGATGTCATTGCCGGCATACACCGAAAGAGGCGTACCTGCCGTACTCAGTGCCAGGTCAGCTTGCGTGGCGCTGGCCACTACATCGGTAGCCGTAGCGGAGTTGGCCCCAAAAGCCTGGTTCGCTGCGTTGGCTGTAGCTGTATCGGTGATGATCGTTCCGCTGGGCGTGGCCCCGGCCACGGTGTAGAGAGCGGTAAAGGTTCCCTTCGAGCCCGCGGCTACGCTAGGGTTCGTGCAACTCACCGGCGCAGGCGGCACTGAGCAGGTCCAGCCCGCCGGTGCTGTGATGGAAACCAGCGTAGTGTTAGTTGGCGTCGCTTCGCTGAACGTTGCGGTGGTGGCTGCAACCGATCCTGTATTCGTGACCACCTGCGTATAAGTAATGTTGTTGCCGGCAATCACCGGATTGGGCGCGGCCACGTTCGTCACCGACAGCTCGGCCTGGGCAGTCGTCCCGACAATCGTCGATGCGGAGGCGCTATTGTTCGCCGAGTTCGGATCACTAACCGACGAATTCACCGTGGCCGTATCCGTAACCACCGTGCCGTTCGCCGTGCCGGTATTTACCTTCACGATCATCGAGAAGGTGGCCGCGGTATTTCCGGCCATGCTCAGGTTCGTGCACACCACGTTGCCCGTGCCGCCGATGGCTGGAGTAACGCAAGTCCAGCCCGCGGGGGCCGCGAGAGAAACGAAGGTCGTATTCGCCGGAACCGCCTCCACCAGTGTGGTGTTGTCGGCCGCGCTCGGACCATTATTGGTGACCACTTGTGCGTAAGTGATGTTGCTGCCCGCAGCGACCGGGTTTGGCGACGCCGCGTTGGTCACGCTCAGATCGGCGGTTGAAACCACGTTCGCTATGTCGATAGCGGTGTCGTTCGCCAGGTTGGTTTCGCCTCCGCCACCCACCGTCGCAATGTTGGTCACGATGGAAGGAGCGGTCTGCGCCACATTGGCATTGATGGTAATCGACGGATAGAAGGCGCCGGCCGCCAGAACTCCTGTTTCGACGCAGCTCACCGTCTGCGACACGATGGAGCAAGCCCATCCAGTGCCGCTGGCGCTCGTCGGAATCAAACCGAAGGGCAGCGTATCGTTCACCGTTACCAAGCCGCTGGACGGCCCGTATGGGCTCAGATTCTCAACCGGCACCGTGTAACTCGCCGCCGAACCGCGCACGAAATTCCCCACGTGGCTCTTGAAGAGCGTCATGTCGGGGGTACATTGCGCACCGGACTCCGTGCCTGAAGTCTGGGCGATCGATGCGTTGGTCACGCTCGTGCCCGCCGCGCCGGAGGTCGCGCCATAGGCCACGCTGGGAGTATTCAACGTCGTTCCATTCGCGCCGCCGCCGACGCTGATGCTGGCCGGAGTACCGGAAACCAGCACCACGCCACCGCCGCCGCCGCCGCCCGGTCCGTGGCGATTCCCGAGACTATACGGTTGGGCAGAATAGGCATTGCCACCGGTACCGCCCGTTGCTTGCAGGGTCAGTCCGCTCTCCCCGCCGTTGTCGGAAAGAACGACGATCGTGCCGCCGGCTCCGCCACCGCCGCCAGCATCGTTGGTGGTCACGTTGTATGCTGCGGCGCCATTGGCCGTCAGGGTTGCGGTTCCGCTCAAAGCATAAGCACGGATGATAATGATCCCGCCGCCGGCTGCGCCGCCGCTGGCCTGATTGTTGCCATCGGAGTTGTTGCGCGTGCCCGCGCCGCCGCCGCCGCCCATCGCGATACGATTAATCGTTGCGGGAAAAGCAGCCCCGCCCTCGCCCCCGTCGCTAAGATTCGAATTCCAGGCGTCTCCGCCGAATCCTCCCGCACCGCCGTTGCCGCCGCCGCCGCCACCGGAATTCTGGTCGTTCGCCGCCGGGTCTCCGTCCGTGCCACCGCCCCCTGCGTTGCCCGGCGCGCCGCGCGCCATGCTGCCATCGGTTCCCGCAGTTCCGCTGGGATAGTCGCTATTCGTCGCCAGGAAACTTACGCCGGATTCGACCCAGAAAGGAGTCCCCGCGATTCCTTCTCCCTTCGGAGCATCATCGCCAGCCACTCCTCCCGCCGCTCCGGTGTATGTGGCTGGAGCAGGTTGCCGGTAGTCCGTAGCGGCCCCAGCTCCGCCTGTTAGCTGCATGCCCGCGCCGCCGCGAAAGCCGAGGCCATCTACCACCACAGTTGCGCCGTTTAGTGTGAGAGTGTTCGAGGTATCCAAGACGAGCACGCCGCCCGTGGAACCATTCCAGGCGAGCGCCGTCGGTGGCGTGGCTGCACTGAACGAGGCCGTGGTGTACTGCGGCACCAGAATGACCTGGTACGTGCTCTGTCCTGCCGTCGCAGAGGCGGCGGCGGAATGATAAGCGAAGACCAATCCTCCGCCCAGCCCTGCTCCCGTGATAGAAACTGAGCCGGCGGTGACCGAACTGGTGGCCGTCACAAACTCATAGTTGCCAGCGCTGTTCAGTGCCGTAAAGCCCTGGCCCGTGTAGCCGTTGCCGTAAGCGACAGTGTTCGTATCGTTGATGCTGGCGTCCTGCATCTGGATCACGAGCAAGAGATTCCCCGCCGTGATCGCAGTCCCGGCGCCCGTGGCCGTACCCACCGGAATCGACTTGGCTCCCGCCGCCACGCTCGCCGTTCCCGGATAATACGTATTCAGCACCCCGGTCAGGTTATTTCCCGGCGCTGCCTGGGAAACCGTGGCGCAAGCAGCCGACTGCACCGTTGCGACCGCAGTGAAAGTATTGTTGCCCGTGTTTGGATCGGGTGGCGTGCCGGAATCGCTGACCGTCGCCACGTTGGGATATGCGCCGGAGGCGCCCGCGGTTTCCACTACTATGACCGTTGCCTGCGCTCCGCTGGCGAGAGTTCCCACCGTGCAGGTGATCGGGTTCGCAGTGGTGACACACGTGACTCCGCTGCTCGGAGCCACCGAGTTCAGCGTCATCCCTGCAGCCAGCAAGTCGGAGAGTGCGACCGCGTTGGCTGGGGACGTTCCATTATTGAAGATGGTGATGGTGTAAGTAGTGCTTTGTCCGAAAATAACCGCGCCGCTAACGCTGGTCGTGACGCCAATATCGGCTGCGGTGGGATTGATGGACACCGCTCCGAGCGACCAGTTGGAGGTTCCGCTGAACGTCTCCGAAATCGGCACGCTGGGCGCGCCCGCGCGGCTGCTACCGGTGCCCCTGACGCCGGGATTCGCGTTGTTTGCGCTATTCAGGTTCCACTGCGAGACTTGGGGGCCGGGCACTGTGACCGTCTGGGTTCCATCCGTCGCTAACGTGTCGAGCACCATGCCGTTGACCACGCTGGGCACGTCCAACTGCGAATTTGCTCCCACGGCGCCATCCGCTGAAAGGAAACCTCCCAACGGGACAGTCTGATCGACACCCGTGAATGTGGTCGCGCCCGCAGTCACTCCCTCGGTGAAGCCCCCCGGAATGGTCACCGACACAACGATTGGAAGGTTAGTTCCGGCTGCCGGGCTGAGCAGAGACCACAGTTCCACCCGACGCGTGAGTCCTGCATCGTTGTGAGCTCCGACTAAGGTTAGCGCCACCGCGTTGTACGTCACGCCCGAAACCGTGGTCGTGGGAGCTCTGGTAATGTTGATGGACACCCCGACGAGCAGCAACCGATTTGCGCCAGCGGTGGTGTGGGTGAACGTAAGATTCCCCGTACCTGCCCGAGTTATCGCGGCAGATGTTGTGGCATCGACCGCGACTTGCCCGCGCAAATATGGCGCCGCCAGCACAACGAACAGTAGCCCGAAGGCGCCGAGCACATTCCGCGCCCCGTTGCGCATGGGACGTGACGAGGCCACGCACGATGGCCGCCGCAATCCCGCCACACGCAAGAACTTGCTCACTGCCGCCTTGCCCCGCGCCGTCCAGCTCAACAACATCCCGCCTACGCCCTTCAATTCTGTGCGCACGATGTTCCTTCCTACCCGCACCTCTTTGGCCACGGCAATTCCCAGAATCTGGTCGCCGCGCACTGCCGGATCGTCTTGCCCTCCGCAGTCCCCGCGCGTGATGAACACATCTCGTCCCGCATCGGCAACTACCAGCCGATGCATACGGAATCCGTGGTCGCCCTTCACCAGAACAATGTCTCCCCGGCGCAAACTCGCCACCGATGCGGGCTTTACGTAAACCATCTCTCCATTGTGAATGGTGGGAAACATACTGGCTCCGCGCGCTTGAAAGCGAACCCCAAGCCCGGCCCCCAGGCATTCCAGGGCTACGGATTCAAACTGCTTCGATTGCGGACGGTCGCTGGCACCCGCCTCATAAAAAGGTTGGGTAAGACCGCGCCTTCCGAACCGGCCGCTCTCATTCAATGAGGCTGAAGGCATCAGTTCCCGATGAAGCTCCATATCCACTCCCGAAAACGCCGACTTCGATCAGACCGTTCTAGTCACGGAAATTCAGAACCTTCTCCACGGCGCGTTCATCCGGCTCGAAAGAGTAGCGATAACAGGGAACGGAGCCGGCGACCCGATGCAGGAATGCAAGCGCGGAATCGACATACTCGTGCCGGTGAAACGGAACAAAGCTGCGCGCGAAAAGCTCCGCGACCGCCTGGCCTTGGGAAAGGCGCGTAAGCACGTTGCCCCGCCCATGCTCCAGGACGAAGATTCGTTGCAGCGGAGCGCGCCCTGGCAAAGCGAAAGCAGCCTCGCCATGCCACGGCGTTCCATACATGAAAATCCGATTCGCATCCTCGCCCGCCTCATCTTCACGCACCTTGTCTTCACGAATGATGATCCGGTCGTCGCTCAAGATCTCTACCTCGTGGAGCGTTGTCCACAGCCTCGCGGTCGTGCTCTTGCCCGCACCCGAATGCCCGACAAACAGATTGCTCGCGCCCTCCGGTCCCACGATGCCGACCCCATGCAACTCGATCGCCTTCTCCTGCGTCAGCCGGTGCATGATCAGCAACTCATCCAGCGGATATTCCAGGGGCTCCGCCGCTCGCGGAAAACCCGCAAAAGCTCCTTCGCTCATTTGGAGGGTTGCCTGACTGAAGTGACGGTCCACTACCAGCTTCTTGTAGGGCCGTGCTCCAAGGACCGGAGCGCTGAAGTCGAACCGAAATCCTGCTTCATCCTCATGCAACCGCCAGACCGATCCGGAATCGAAAAGCCGAGGTCCCGACGCGGGGGAAAGCTCGGCAACCCATTGCACTTGGATAGTAATATCGGGAACCCAGTTCTCGACGCGAAAGGGCACAAGGGATGGAACCAAAGTAACGTCGTCGTGGCGGGCGCCCTCAATTTGGACGCACACTCCGCCGACGCGGATCGCATCCGCGCAGGGCGACGCGCCCGGATCGTCGGGGTACGGATCGTCGGACACGTGCAGAACAACGCCTCCAAGACTACTTTCCATGTCCCGCTCCGCCGGTGCAGCCGTGTGCCGGTTCATGAGCCTACAGAGGAACACATCAGCGCTTGGCAGCTCATCCCAACCGGTCCGCCCGTGCCCGCGACCTTGCAATGTCCCAGAACCGCTTCCTCCGGCCGCAGGCTGATCGTCGTCACTTGCGGCGGCTGGTAGGGCTTCTTACCGTCTGCCGGTTTCGATTCGTGATCCATACCACCCTCGCCTTTTGGTCGTGCGCTCATCGTGGCTCGCTCACTGATGTCCGCTCAATGACGTCCGCTCAATGGCGTCCGCAGCTCTCGCAACCACCCGCCGCATGGGAATTGCTCAAGATGGGCAGAATCGGCTGCGGTCCCACCCAACTCTCCACATCGATCTCTTTGCTCGTAATCCGCCGAGCGGACTCCACTACCTCCCCGTGCCGGCTCCCACCCGCGCAGAACTCGCACTCCCCATGCGCCGGGGGCTCAACTCCAATCACCGCCGCCCGCAGGTGTGCCACCTGGCAAAGAAACTCGACTGGACTTTCACGATCCCCGCTCTCCAATTCCCCATTCGCAGGACACATCCCGCACAGCGACTGAATGCGGCACTGCACACACTTAGTCACCCGCGTACGCTTGCGATTCCGCAATTGCAACAGGGACTCTTCCCACACCGCGCTGACTCCAACCTCCCGAATACTGAAAGTCTCCTGTTGCGAGATCACACAAATCCCTATCTCTCCGTAAGCGTTAATGGCAAATCCATTCATTCCCCCGCCGCAGAAATAAACCGTGTCGGACTGCGCCAGGTTGGGCGGACTCGCCAAATCGCGCTGCGCCAGCCGGCGATACTCGCTCATGCCTTTCGGAGCATTCATGTCGATCGCCACCACTTCTTCCGGCGCCAGCCGCACCGCCAGCGGACTCTGCGAACAGTCGATGCGCGGGTTGATCTGCCCATCCATCTTGAACTCGACTCCCAGTTCTTCTTCCGCGAATTGCCGCATCGCCAGCACTTCATGCTTGTTGATGCTGGTGGCGACAGTTTTCAATTTGAGCGGAAGCCCTCGTTCGCGCAGCAATTTGATCCCGCGCAGGCAACGGTCATAGGATCCTGGAATCGCCGTCAGCGCCTCGTAGGTCTCCCTCGTCCTGCCGTACAGCGTGATCTCGATCGCGAACGGCGGCCACTGGGCCAGATAGTCCGCAATCGCTTCCGTGAGAAGCGTGCCGTTGGTGAACAGCGTGATCAGAAAGCCCTTTTGCTTGGCGTAGGTGTAGATCTCCAGAAAGTCTTTGCGGGCGAAAATCTCGCCTCCGGTATAGAGGAGCCAGAAGCAGCCCATTTCCACGAGCTCATCGAGCACGCGGAAATGTTCTTCCTTGCTCAATTCCCGGTGCCGGGCGTCCAGATCGCCCATGGGCAGATTGTTGTAGCAGTGCAGGCATTCCAGCGGACAACGCCGCGTCACCTCAATGGAAACCTGCAGCGGCGCGCGCTGGCCCGACTGACGCTCGTGCAATGCGGCGCTGAACGCGCCGTAAGTCAGTTCCTTCATACCTCACCCATCTTGCAGAACGGGATGTATCCCACGATTACATCCAGCCTGCCACTGTCCGCTGCTCGCGCCCTGCCGGTTCGGCCGCAGCCGCCGGCCAAACCTCGGCCAGTCCCGCGGAGAGCATATCCCCCAAGAACCGCTCCACGTCCTGCCTCGCCGTTTCGCTGTCCACGTCGTATTCCCGCTCGACCACGGCCAGCAATTCGGTGATGTTCTTGGGGATCTCCAGTAATCTCCAGAGCAAAGAGCCAATTTCGTTGAAGCTGTAAATCGATGCCAGATCGCCGACATTCCCCCGTACTGGAACGATCAGCGTTTCGCCCCCGATGTGCCGCGAGACGACCGATTGCGAGCGCACAAAAACCTGCCCCGGCTGGTCCACGAATTCGATGCCGTTGCTCTCCGGTTCGCACAACCCACGTTCGCCCATCGGGACCCCTGAAACACAGTGCTACTCCTTCGATTACCGCAGAACTCCGGCCATAAATCAATCGACTTCGCGAGGAGGTATCGCGTTGGCTATCACCCGTTTCGGCGTCGACCGGCAGCCCGCAAGCGTCCGGCGGACGCCGGTTTCCTGCGCTTTCCCTATGGCGGCGTGAGAGGCCGCCCAAGCCCCGTCTCTACGGGAAATCAGATTCCCCTTCAGAGTCCAGGGCGCGAGAATCGATTTTCCCCACAGGCTGCTACACTTGGCAGTTCCAAGTCTCCCGATGAGAGCGAAACTGGTTCCTGGAGGTCGTCGTAATATGCGAAACAAAAACGCCTTCTTCCCTGGCAGGCTGCGGAAAAACTCGATTTTGCGTTCGATTTTGGGTAGCGCAGCGGTTCACCGCTGCGGTAAATGCATTGTCCTGAACCCGGCTTTAGCCGCTGAGGTCGGACCTTCCGCCCGGGAACTATTTTTCCCGCACCTTCTTCGCGCCTTCCTTTCAGTGCTTTTCGTGTTCGGGCTTGTGTCCAGTGCGATCGCGCAATGGGCGCCAATGAACCCCGTGGTTGCAATCCAGCCGCAAACCGATGGTGTGATCTTCACCATGAAGTCTGGAGCTCTTCGCCTGCAGGTCTGCTCGGACTCGATTGTCCACGTGCTCTACTCTCCAACTTCTTCTTTCCCACCGAGCCGTCCCGATCCCGTCGTCATCAACACAAGTTGGCCCGCCACGAAGTTCACGATGCAGGACAGTGCCGACGAAGTCACACTGACCACCTCGCGGCTGAAGATCATCGTCACCCGCAAGGATGGCGCGATTACCTATCGCGACCTCGCGGGCAAGCAACTGGTGCAGGAAGCAACCCGCAAGCTGACTCCGGTGAAGGTGAACGGCGAGGACACCAATCGCGCCGAGTCCTTCGTGAACATCTACGGCTCCCACGAGGCCTTCTACGGACTCGGCCAGCACCAGGCCGGAGTGTGGAACTATCGCGGCGAATCGGTCGACATCTCGCAGGACAACTCCAATATCGCCGTGCCTTTTCTTGTGTCAAGCAACGGCTACGGAATTTTCTGGAACAACGACTCGCGCAGCCGCTTCAACAACCGCTTCGCCAACTATCTCTACATCAGCTCCGAAGTCGCCGACGTCATCGACTACTATTTTTTCTACGGCCCCGATCTCGACAAAGTCATCGCCGGTTATCGCGAACTCACCGGACAGGCGCCACTGTTTGGCAAGTGGGCCTACGGCTTCTGGCAGTGCAAGAACCGCTACAAATCGCAGGCGGAGATTCTCGGCGTCGCCCGCAAATATCGCGAACTCCACATCCCCGCCGACAACATTGTGCAGGACTGGTTCTGGTGGAACCGCAAGGGCGAATTCGTCTTCAACAAGAACTATCCCGATCCCAAGGGGATGGTCGACGAACTGCATCGCGAGAATTTCCATCTCATGATTTCCATCTGGCCCTTCTTCGAGCCGGGATCGGCCAACTACGACTTCATGGACAAGAAAGGCTGGTTCATCGATAAGTTCAAGTTCGCCAAGCCTCCTTTTCACACCGATGCCATGGCGGCCTACGACGCGACCAGCGCGGATGCCCGCAAGTTTTATTGGGATCAGGTGGACAAAGGCCTGTTCAACATCGGACTCGATGCCTGGTGGATGGATACGACCGAGCCGGAAACCGAAGGCCAGGAAGAAAACATTCAGCTAGGTCACAAACTGGCTATCGGTAGTGGCGATCGATACGTCAATGCCTATCCTTTGCTGGACACCGAAGCGGTGTATGACGGCCAGCGCGCCGCGTCCGACCAGAAGCGCGTTTACATTCTTTCGCGCTCCGCCTTCGCCGGATCGCAGCGCAACGCCGTCACCGCCTGGTCGGGCGATATCAATTCCGACTGGTTCAGCTATCGCCGCCAGATTCCCGCCGGACTGAACTTCGCTCTCTCCGGAATTCCTTACTGGACCACCGACATCGGCGGCTTCGTCTTCGGCAGTCCCACCGATCCTGCCTTCCGCGAATTATTCATACGCTGGTTCCAGTTCGGAACGTTCAATCCAATTTTGCGGGTGCACGGCACGCGCGACCCCGACGAAAACGAACTCTGGTCGTACGGACCCGACGCGCAGAAGATTCTCGTCAGCTTCGATCGCCTGCGCTATCGCTTGCTACCGTACACTTATTCGCTGGCCTGGAAGACGACGAACGACAGCTATACTCCCATGCGTCCGCTGGTAATGGATTTCCGCAGCGATGTGCGCGCCGAGAACACATGGGATGAATTTATGTACGGGCCAGCGTTCCTGGTGAATCCGGTGACGGAGCCAGCAGCCACCAGCCGCCGCGTTTATCTTCCCAAGGCCAATGCGAATGCCGATGCAAAGTGGTACGACTTCTGGAGCGGAGCATCGACCCATGGCGCGCGCGAGATTACAGCGGAATCCCCGCTCGACCGGCTGCCCCTTTACGTTCGTGCCGGATCGATCGTCCCCTTGGGACCCGATGTCGAGTGGTCGACCGAAAAGCCCGCCGATCCGATTGAGCTGCGCATCTACCGTGGCGCGGATGGCGAGTTTACGCTCTACGAAGACGAAAATGATAACTACAACTACGAGAAGGGCATCCACGCGACAATTCCTTTTCGTTGGGACGACGCAAAACAAGTGCTCACCATCGCCGACCGCCAGGGCCAGTTTCCCGGAATGCTCGCCAGCCGGACGTTCCGCGTCGTTTTCGTGGGCGAGAATCACGGCGTCGGTATCGCGCCTTGCGACTCTGCGGACAAAATCGTACAGTACTCCGGAAAGCAGATCACGGTAACGCCGTAGCAAGTTTCGAGTGATGCACGATTAGCAACTTTTATGAATTGTCATCCCGAGCGCAGCGAGGGATCTGCAGTTCGCCGCAACACGCCGACGCCTCGTTCCGCCCGGGAAGGCACAACAAAACAAATTCAGGAGCCGTCCATGTCTTCTTCATTTCTCCTCCGTACTGCCTCGTGTCTCGTCCTCATTCTTTCCCTGGCAGCTTTCGCGCAATCTCCCGCGCCGCCCCCCGCGCCCATCCCCACGCAAATCCCAGGACAGAACGCCATCCTGATGGGCACCGATTGGTATCCGGAGCAATGGCCAGAGGCTCGCTGGGAAGAAGACTTGCGCTTGATGGAAGCCGCCGACCTGAAAGTCGTGCGCCTCGCCGAGTTTGCCTGGAGCCGTATGGAGCCCTCCGAAGGCCACTATGATTTCGACTGGCTGGAGCGCGCCATCAACCTCGCCGCCAAGCATCACATCGTCTCCGTCGTCGGCACACCGACTGCCGGTCCCCCCGCTTGGCTGACTCAGAAATATCCCGACATTCTGCGGGTCGAAGAAAATGGACGTCGAGCGACGCATGGCAACCGTGCGCAAGGGGCGGCTTCATCTCCGCACTATCTGGAATTCTGCCGCCGCATCGCCGAGCAGATGGCGATGCGCTTCGGGCACAATCCCAACGTCGTGGGCTGGCAGATCGACAATGAATACTCCGAGATGTCCTACGACGAGGTCACTCGCCACGAGTTTCAGGATTGGCTGAAAGCGAAATACAAAACGCTCGACAACCTCAATACCCACTGGACGACCTCTTACTGGAGCCAGACCTACGACAACTGGGGACAAATCCCGATTCCGATTGGCGAGCACAATCCCGGCCTGATGCTCGACTGGAAGCGATTCTTTACACATGTCTGGGTCTCCTACCAGCAGAACCAGATCGACGCCATCCGCCAACACGCAGAACCACGCCAGTTCATCACCTCGAACTTCATGGGGTTCTTCGACGGATTCGATCATTACGCGGTGAACGAGGCACTCACCTTCGCGTCCTGGGACGACTATGTTGGCTCCGGCCACGTGGACGCCGCACAGAACGGTCTTACCCATGACCTGACACGCGGCTTCAAGCGCCAGAATTTCTGGGTGATCGAGACCCAGCCCGGCGCGGTGAACTGGTCACCCCTCAACAACTTTCTGAATCGCGGCGAAGCTCGTGCCATGGCTTGGCAGGCCATCGGCCACGGCGCCGATGACGTCAGCTACTGGCAGTGGCGCAGCGCGCTCAACGGACAGGAAGAAATTCATGGTGTCCTCGTCGGCCCCGACGGCACTCCCGTGCCGTTTTACGATGAGGTCAGTCAGACGGCGCACGAGTTCGCGAAAGTTGAGAGCAGTTTCCGCGACACGCAGCCGCTCTCGCAGGTGGCGCTGCTCGGCTCCTACGACAGCCACTGGGCCCTTCAGTTTCAAAAGCACACCGAGAAGTATGACGAGATCGGGTTGCTGAAGAGCTACTACAGCGCCCTGCGGAAAATTTCTCAATCCGTTGATGTAGTCAGCGCCTACGCTCCCCTCGATGGCTACAAGCTCGTGGCCGCGCCCAGCCTGAACGTGCTGCCGAAGGATCTCGCGGATCACTTGCTGGCTTATGTGCGTGACGGTGGACATCTGGTTCTCGGTCCGCGCTCCGGCCTGAAAGATGAATTCAACGCCCTCCTGCCGCAACGGCAGCCGGGATTCCTCGTCGACGCCCTGGGTGCGCGCGTCGAGCAATACTACGCCCTCGAAAAAGATGTTCCTGTTTCCGGCGCCTGGGGCAATGGGCAAGCCAGCATATGGGCGGAACAACTGAAGAGTCAAGCTCCCGGCGACGAAGTTCTTCTGAAGTATGGCAAGAGCAACGGATGGCTCGACGACCAGCCTGCCGTCATCACTCGAGCCTATGGCAAAGGCCGCATCACCTATGTCGGCGCGGTGCTGGACGACAAGCTGATGGCAACCGCCGCCGCATGGATGACGCAAAAATCCGGTGTGACGCCTGTGTTCGGCCCGGTGCCTGATGGAGTAGAGGTCAGCCGCCGTGTCGGCCCCGGCAAAGAAGTCTTCGTTCTCATTAACTACTCACAGGAAAATCGCCGAGTCAAGCTGCCGCATTCCATGACGCTCGTGCTCGACGGCAAACCGGGAGATTCGGTCGACCTGCCTCCATACGGAGTCGCCGTGGCTCTCGATAACCACTGATGGTCGACAGTCGATCGTTGACGGATGTTCGTCACGCTCATGATCGTCGCGCGACGGTCGTCCGCGAACAACGACACTGTGAGGATCGACGAACGCGGGCCGATGACTCATCGGCGTCCTTCTGGTGGCTGCTTGTGCCCCAGTCGTGCCGCCGCGAATGACGAGGAGCGGAAAATTTCCGAATCCAGGCATTATTTCTAATAATCCAAGTCTTCAAACACGGGTCCTCACATCCATATTCTCTCCGCGAAACGCTCCGCGGTTGCACGCGATAAGAGGTGATCAAGCATGACAGAGAAGGCAGATTCCCAAGGAATCGAAGACGTGCCGAGAGCTGTCTCCAGGCGCAACTTCATTAAAGGCGTCATCACCAGCGGCGTGGCAGTCTCGTCCGCGAGCTATCTATTTCGCGCCTCCTCGCTCCTGCAGGGCCAGCAGTTGGCCGCCGGCGTGGGCGAACGGCTGATTACTCTCAACGTCAACGGTCAGCAACGCCGCGTCGACGTCATGAAGCAAGAGACCCTGGCCTCGACGCTGCGTTACAAGCTGGGCCTCACCGGCACGAAGCTCGGATGCGACCGCGCCGAATGCGGATCTTGCACCGTTCTTATCGACGATATTCCGCACTATTCCTGTTCCGTGCTCACCCACACGGTGCGTGGCCGGAAAGTTCTGACCATCGAAGGCCTGTCCAGCACCGACGGAACTCTGCATCCGGTGCAGCAGGGTGTCATTGACGAACAGGGATTTCAGTGCGCCTTCTGCATGTCCGGCTTCATTATGACCACCGTGGGATACCTGAAAACGAATCCCAATCCCACCCGCAAGGAGTTGGCGCACGGCATCTCGGGCTGCCTATGCCGCTGCCAGGACTACGACAAGATTCTTACCTCGTTGATGCGCGGCGCCGAGAATATGCGGAGGTCGAACCTTGGATAACACATTGGACAAGACGAAGCCGGTTGAGACCACCAAAGCTAAGACTGCCGAGCGCGAGTACGGCATCGGCCACAAGCTGATCGGCAAGAACTACCAGACCGCCGACCTCTACGCAAAAGTCACGGGCAACGCCAAGTACGCCGAAGATTTTCGCGCGGAAGGCATGCTGTTCTGCAAGCTGCTGCTCAGCCCCATGCCGCATGCGCGCGTAAGGCGCATCGATGCGAAAGCGGCGCTCGCCATGCCCGGCGTAAAAGCCATGCTCACCGCCGACGATCTCCCCGCGCCGGCCGATACCCTTACCGATAACGGCACGGTAATCAAAGCGAGTAAGTGGGGCGAACGCGGTCTCACCATGGAGCCGCTGTATCAAGGCGAACCAGTTCTTGCCGTGGCCGCGGTCGACGAACTCACTGCCGCGGAAGCGATCGAGAGAATTCAGATCGATTTCGAGCCGCTGCCGTTCGTGGTCGATCCACTCGACACTCTGCGGCCGGGTGGTCCGAACCCGAGAACCGATGGCAATGTCTGGACCCGCCCGGCGTCGCCGCAAGGTCCGGGAGCGCCCGTGGTAACCGAACTCAAATGGACCAAGGCCGATTTCGCGGAGCTGAAACATGGCCGTCTTCCGCTGGGCAAGACTCCCGACGAATGGTCGTATGGCGATCTCGATGCCGGCTTCAAGAATGCGGCGCTCGTTCTCGACGAAACATTCGTCACGCCGGATACCAGCCATCAGACGCTTGAAACCCGCAGCGCGATGGCCTACTGGCAGAACGGCAAAGTCTACATTCACACCGGCACGCAAAGCACGGCGCAAACGCTGCCCGCCATCGCCCGCTGGTTGAACATCGATCCAGACAAAGTTGTGTTCATCAGCGAATACACCGGAGGCGGTTTTGGCAGCAAGATCACCGGCGGCGTGACCATGATCATCCCCGCGCTTCTGTCCAAGAAAGCGAATGCTCCAGTCATGATGCGCATCAGCCGCGAGGAAGAAACCTTCATCGGACGCGCGCGTCCCAGCTTTCAGGGGCGGATGAAAGTTGGCTTCTCCAAAGAAGGGCGAATCGCAGCTCTCGATATGTTCGTCATTTGCGATAACGGTCCTTACGACGCAGTGGGCGATGCTCCGTCATCGGGCCGCATCGTCTCCCTGCTGTATCAGCCACAAGCTATGCGCTGGCGCGGCGTAACGGTAATGACGAATACGCCGCCCCGCAGTGCGCAAAGTTCTCCGGGCGGACTGCAAGGGATCGTTCTCATCGAGCCCGTCATCGCGAAAGCTGCGCGCAGGCTCGGAGTTGACCAGGTGGCGATCCGCCGCATTAACTGCCCCGAGGGCAAGGCGCCATTCGGCCCAGCAGTACAAGGGAAACGGCAGTACTCCACCAGCGCATTCATCAAAGAAGCACTCGACCGCGGCGCGGAGCAGTTCAAATGGAGCGAGCGAGTCGCCCGCACTCCGAAAAGGATAGGCTCGAAAGTTCGTGGCATCGGCGTGTCGCTGAGCTGTTACGTCGGCGGCACCATCGGATTCGACGGCCTTCTCGTCATCAAGCCCGATGGCCGGATTACCTTCCAGTCCGGAATCGGCAACCTGGGAACCGAGTCGGTGATCGACGTTCATCGCGCGGGCGCGGAAGTTCTCGGCGTGCCGTGGGAGAAATGCGACGTGGTGTGGGGTAACACCACAAAAAATCTTCCTTTCACCTGCGTGTCCGGCGGCAGCCAAACCACCCACGCGATGACGCGGGCGGCGTATGCGACGGCGATGGACGCCAAGAAGAAGCTCCAGGAAATCGCGGCCAAGAAGCTCGGCGGCAAACCCGAGCAGTACGAGGTTGCCAACGAGCGTGTCTTCCGCAAAGGCGGTGGCACCGGCATGACTCTGGCGCAGGCGGCGAAACATGCGATTGAATTGGGTGGCGTCTACGATGGCCACGAGGCGCCCGCCGACGTCCACAAACTGACGAAGGCGTCGGTCGCGGCATTGGCCGGCCAGGGCCTGGTGGCGGCAGCCAAGGACAACTACCCACGCGACGGCTCGACGTTTTCCTACGTCGCCAGCTTCGCTGAAGTTGAAGTCGACGTCGAAACCGGCAAGTACTACATCGTGGATTTCCTCGCCTCCGGCGATGTTGGGACGGTGATTCATCCCCGCGCTCTGGGGGGCCAAATGCTCGGCCGTTCAACGCTCGGCATGGGCCATGCAATCGGTCAGAAATGGGTATTCGATCCGCACTACGGTGAGATGCTTTCCAAGCGCTTCCACCACAGCAAGCCGCCGACGATTCTAGATGTGCCCGTCGACATGCAATGGACAGCGTTGGATATTCCCGACCCGGAGACGCCGGTAGGCGCTCGCGGTGTCGGCGAGCCTCCGGTTGCCGGCGGATGTGGCTCCGTCTTGAACGCGATCTCGGATGCGCTCGGCGACGAAATTTTCCAGCGCGCGCCCGTGAACGCCGACACGATTCTGACGTCGCTCGAAGCGGGCCGGCCCATGCAGCATCCTCTGATGGCGCACATTTGATTGATAGAGATTTGAAGGAGAGTTATGGCTGTCATACGAGACGTAATGGCCGCGTTCGAGCTCTATCAGCCGACTTCCGTAGCCGATGCGCAGAAGCTTCTCGAACAGCATGGACCCGATGCCTGGGTGCTGGCCGGAGGCCTCGACAGCTTCGACTGGCTCAAGGATCGAATCAGGAAGCCGAAGGCAGTGGTCGATCTGAGCGGAATCGAGGAACTGCGCGGAGTTCGCGCCACGAATGACGGTAGCGGGGGCATCGAGATCGGGGCCATGACCACGCTCACCGAAATCGTGAACCATCCCATCGTCAAGCAGAAATATGGTCTTCTGGCGCAGAGCGCGGAAGTCGTGGCGTCGCCGCAAATCCGCAATCAGGGAACCATCGGAGGCAATGTTTCGCAGGACACGCGCTGCTGGTATTACCGCGGTGGCTGGCCGTGCTACCGCGCCGGCGGCAACATTTGCTATGCCGATACGCCGGAGGGTCGCAACCGCGAGCATGCGATTCTGCACGCCGACCGCTGCGTAGCCGTGAATCCTTCCGACACAGCCCCGGCCCTGATCGCGCTCGACGCCAAGTTTGTCATACGAACTCCGAAAGGTGAGCGCGTGGCGGACGCGGAGGATTACTTCATCGGCCCCGACATCGACATCACGCGGCTGCACATCCTGCAGCCCGGAGACCTGCTGACGGCCATTCGTATTCCATCCACGTGGGCGGGCGCCCAATTCTATTTTGAAAAAGTGCGCGACCGGAACGTTTGGGATTTCCCGCTCCTGAATGTAGCCTCAGCCACGGTGACATCGGGGGACAACATTGAGCGCCTCCGAATAGCTGTGAACGGCGCCGCCGCGCGCCCATTGCGCTTAAAGGCAGTCGAAGATGCGGTTCGCGGCAAGCCGCGTAGCGCGGCGACGGGTGAAATAGCGGGAAGACTGGCCGTGCAAGGAGCGGTCCCGTTGCAGTTCAACGCCTACAAAATCCCAATGATGCGGAATCTGGTGAAGCGCGCCGTCGTTGGAGTTGGAATAGGAGTCGAGGAGGCGACATGGGCTTCGTAACCTGGGCGACGAATCCGTGGGGGCAGAGTATCCCGATCCATATTGCCTGGTTCTTGATCTGGGTATCGGTGATCGCAGGCCTGCTCTTTCTGATCGTCCATGCCATTTGGTTGAAGTATTTCGCCAAGCCAAAAGAGTTCGTTAGCGACGCTCCTCCCCAAGTCGCTGCGCGGATCCCCAAGCACGTTCCCCGGCATTCGCTGGTGGCGCGGATGTTTCACTGGATCATGGCAGCGTCCATGCTCACACTGCTGTTTACCGCTTTCCTTCCCAAGGTGGGCGTGCAGTTTCAGTGGGTGACTTATCATTGGATCGCCGGCGCCGTCCTAACTGTTTCAATTCTCTTCCACGTCATTCACGCTTCCTTCTGGCTCGATTTTTGGTCGATCTGGCCTGACGGAACGGATCTGGAAGATGCGCGCAGAAGGGTTCTCCGATTTTTCGGAAGGTCCGCGCCCCCGCCGCGAAAGTTCGCCAAGTACCCACTGGAGAACAAACTCTTTCACGGCGTCATCATCCTGTGCGGCCTGTCGGTGATCGTTACCGGCGTCTTCATGATGTTTCGCGTTCGCACCATCTTCTTTCCCCGGAATCCCTATCTATTTGGCGACATGACCTGGGGCCTGATGTACGTGCTGCACGGATTGGCGGGCGTGGGACTGATTGCGCTGGTAATGATGCACGTCTATTTTGGACTCCGTCCGGAGAAACTCCCGATCACGAAATCGATGATCTTCGGTTGGATGGATCGCGACTTTTATCTGCAAGAGCATGATCCCCAGCGCTGGGTAGTCGAGACACCTTCTTCGTCACCGCCTTCGGTATCGACAACTACCCGGATCGAAGGCCGAGGACTAACCGATGCTGGCTGAGATTTCGAATCGCTGCAATGCTGTCGAAGAGTGCTACGAGTTTATGCTCGCCTACGCCGCCCAGGGTCTTCCTAGTGACCAGGGCAGCAAGTCGGGTGGACAAGTCCGTGAGCTCCTGCAGCGCGCCGTGAAAGCCTTAACCGACCTCGCCGAGACCTGTGCGCTGGCAGTCAAAGAGGAAGGCCTTGATCCCGCCGACAAATACTTGGCGTTTCTTGCCGTGCTCGATCGCGACGCTCGCGATTCTCTAGCCGCTATAGAGCTGGTTCTAGCCCAACCCGTCATCAGCTCCCAGTTGATCGACAATCTGAACGCCTCCATCCATCTTCGAGCACTGCTCACCGATTTGTTTTTGGTGGATGAGATCGTGAAGGCGCTACCTAACAGGGCAGCGCAGGTTATCACCAGCGACGGCCACTAAAGCGCCGCGGGCAACTCAGTCGAGCGCTTTGTGAAAGCGAAGGACGGCGACTGTAAGCAGACTGACTCCCAGGACAGCCATGGCGGCCATCTGCGGCCACAGAATCTCCATGCCCACACCTTTCAGATATGTGCCTCGCAGCACGACCAGAAAGTACCTCAACGGGCTGAGATAGGTGAGATATTGCAGCCACTGCGGCATGGTACTGATGGGGAATCCAAACCCGGAGAAAGTTATGGCGGGCATAATAAAGAAGAAGGCAGTCACCATCGCTTGTTGCTGAGTGGAGGAGACGGTCGAGATCAACAGGCCCACGCCCAACATGCACAGCAGAAAGAGAGTCGCGCCCGCGAATAGCACCAGAATCTGACCGCGAAACGGAACCTGGAACCACAACGTTCCTACCGTCGCAATCAGAGAAACATCAAACAGACCAATCAGAAAAAACGGCAGCGTCTTACCAAGAATAAACTCGGCCGGGCGGATGGGTGTCACCATGATCTGCTCGAGCGTGCCGATCTCACGTTCGCGAACTACCGCAAAGGCAGTCAGAACAACCACGAGCACGAGAGTAAGACTGCCGACGATTCCGGGTATGAAAAACCAGCGGCTCCTAAGGTCGGGGTTATACCACGGCCGCGGTTCGAGCTGCACAGATGGCATTTGCTCCAACATTTGCGGCGAGATGCGATAAATGCGGTCCTTCTGGTAGTCCTGGGCGAAGCCGAGTGCGATCTGCGTGATGTAACCGGAGGCGATCAGGGCGGTGTTCGAATTGGTTGCATCCACAATCACTTGCAGCGGCGCGGTCTGCCCCTTGCGCAGTTTCTGGGCGAATCCGGCATCGATCTCGAGACCGACGGTAGCCTTTCCTCGGTCGATGAGATCGCCGATCTGGCGGTAGTCCGTTAGTTGGCGCTGCACATCGAAATAAGGGCTGGAGGAAAAACGGGAAATCAGATCGCGACTCTCCTGGCTGTGGTCGAGATCGAGCACCACCGTTGGCACGTGATGAATCTCGAAGGTGGCGGCGTATCCAAAGATCAGCATCTGAATGATCGGCGGCCCAAACAGCACGAAACGCGTGCGCTTGTCGCGGAAGACCTGGATAAACTCTTTGATCAACATCTGCTTAAGACGCGCCAGCATGGCTCATCCCCTCCTTTACGCCAGCCGCTTGTGGAACGAATGGGTGGCGAGCATTGCCAGCACAAGTGTGAACACCGCCAGAGGAACCAGGTCGGCGTAAAGCAAAGCTGTGGGCGATCCCTTGAGAAAGATTTTCTTCAGCACCGAGACGTAGTAACGCGCCGGCAGGATGCGAGTGATCCACTGGAGCACTATGGGCATCTGCTCAATCGAATACAAAAACCCGGACAGCAGGAAAGCGGGAAGGAAGGTGATGAGCAGCGCGATTTGACTCGCCGCCAGCTGACTTCCGCCGATTACAGAGATGAAGAATCCGAGCGACAGCACCACCACCATGAACATGGCGGAACTAACCAGCAAAGTTATGAAAGAACCGCGGAAGGGAACTTGGAACCAAAAGATGGCGATCAGAGCACAGACGATGACGTCGAACATGCCGATGACGAAATAGGGCGCCAGTTTGCCCAGCATGATCTCCAGCGGAGTGACCGGAGTTGAAATCAGCTGCTCCATGGTGCCCCGTTCCCATTCACGCGCGATGGTAAGCGAAGTGAGGAACGCCCCGATCACGGACATCACCAGCGCCAGCACGCCGGGAACGATGAATGCGCTGCTCTCGAGATCCTCGTTGTACCAGGTGCGGGTTTCAACGCTGACGGAAGCAGGTTGGGCGACTTGGCCGCGGTTGCGCAGCCAGTCGAGTTGGATGTCCGATGAATAGCCCTGAACAACGGCTTGGGCATAACCGATGGCAACATTGGCTGTGTTGTCATCCGAGCCGTCGACGAGCGCCTGCACCTGGGTTGGAAGGCCGTTGCGCAGGCGTTCGGAGAAATCCCATGGGATAACAATCCCCATCTTCGCGTGGCCGTTGTCGAGCGACCGGGTTAGCGCGGGGTAGTCATTCACAACCCGCACGACGTCGAAGTATGCGCTGGCTTGAAAGCGCTTCAACAAGTCCTGGCTCTGCTGGCTGCCGTCGCGGTCATACACATAAACCGGCAACCCCTTGAGATCGAGATTGACGCCGTAACCAAACAGAAGCACCAGAACGACCGGCATGATCAAGACAATGATCAGACTGCGCGAGTCGCGCAGGATCTGGATAACCTCTTTTCGAGCCACGGCCAGGAAGCGAGTGAAGCTCATGCTGTCCGTTCCTTTTCCGAATCGTGCGCAGTCGTAAGAGAGACGAAAACATCTTCAAGACTGGGACGTATCTTCTCGATATGGCCAACGGTGATGCTGTGATCCGACAGATACTTCTGAACCTGCGGGATCGCAGCGGTAGCATCACGCACCACCAGGTGCAGAGCGTTCCCGAAAACCGCGGCATCAATCACATCCGGAGCGGATTGCAGAACTTCCACTGCACTGCCCAGCGGTTCGCATTCCACCAGCAGCAGTTCGCCTTTCATCGATTTTTGCTTTAGTTCTGAAGGCGTGCCCAGCGCGACGATCTTTCCGCGAAAGATCAGCGCCAGTCGGTTGCAGTATTCCGCTTCTTCCATGTAATGCGTGGTCACGAAGACGGTCACGCCCTCTTCCGCCATCTGGTGAATCAGGTCCCAGAACTGGCGCCGCGAGATGGGATCGACACCAGAAGTGGGTTCATCCAGAAAAATAACGGGCGGCTTGTGCAACACCGCGCAGCCCAGAGCGAGCCGTTGCTTCCACCCTCCCGGAAGCGTGCCGGTAATCAGATTCTCCTGCCCTTTGAGGTTCGCCATCTCCAGCGCCCATTCGATTCGCTCGCTGAGCTTGTCAGCAGGCACGCTATAGAGGCCAGCGAACAGGCGTATGTTTTCGATCACCTTGAGATCGTTGTAGAGCGAAAACTTCTGCGACATGTAGCCGATGTTCTGGCGTACGGATTCCGGCTCACTGCCAACGTCATATCCGGCAACCCGCGCACGGCCCGACGTAGGCCTCAGCAAGCCGCAGAGCATGCGGATAGTAGTAGACTTCCCCGCGCCGTTCGGTCCGAGAAATCCAAACACTTCGCCTTTGCGGATCTCGAGATTGATGCGATCGACGGCCACGAAATCGCCAAACCGCTTGACCAGGTCCACGATCACTACGGAATTGTTGTCCTCAGGCATGCGATGGCGCTCCGCCGCTGACCGCGTCGACGAAGAGATCCTCAATGGTGGGCGTGACCTGTTGAATGGCGTCGAATGGAACGTGCGCATCCTTCAGCCGAGCCTCAAATTCGGGAATGCGGCGCCCCGCATCGTCCACCACGACGTGCAGCCCGTCACCGGTCAACACCAGGCTGGAGATCCCAGCCGCGTGTTCGAGTTGTTCACGCGATCTGCGCGGATCGGATGAGGTGACCGACAAAACTCCTTTGCCTAGCTTGGCCTTGAGATTCGTAGGTGTGTCGCAGAAGAGCAGTTTCCCCTGATGCAGTAAGGCGACTCGATGACAGCGCTCCGCTTCGTCGAGGTAGGCGGTGGAAGTGAGTATTGCCACACCTTCCGCGGCGAGTTCATAAAGGATGCGCCAGAAGTCACGCCGCGAAACGGGATCGACGCCCGTAGTCGGCTCATCCAGCAGGATCACCTTGGGACGATGTGTAAGCGCACAAACCAGGCCCAGCTTCTGCTTCATGCCGCCGGAAAGTTTCCCGGCGAGCCGCTTGCGGAACTCGCTCATGCCCGCTGCCTGCAACAGTTGTGCGGAGCGCTCTTCGCGCTCGGCCTTTTTCACTCCGAACAGGTCACCGTAGAAGCGAATGTTCTCGTCGACGGTCAGGTCTTCATAAAGTCCGAAGCGCTGCGGCATGTAGCTGAGGTGATGCTTAGCGCCTTCAGGATCGTGAACCACGTCGAAGCCGGCGACACTGGCTGTCCCTTCATCGGGTGGCATGATGCCCGCAAGCATCCGCAGTGTCGTCGTTTTCCCGGCGCCATCAGGGCCGACCAAGCCAAAGATTTCTCCGGCGCGTACGTCAAAGCTCAAGTGATCGACAGCGCGCACGCCTGGGAAGCTCTTTGTAAGTCCCTCGGCGACGATCGCGGATTGAGACTGCTCCGTCATTACTTCTCCGGCGTCGTTCCTGGCTGGCGTGTGTTGGCCACGGCGAGATCGATGTGGGCGTCAGCGGGCATGCCGGGTTTAAGTTCGTGATTGGAGTTGTCGATGTCGATCTTGATGCGATAAACGAGGGTGACGCGCTCTTTGTAGGTTTGCACACTCTTGGGAGTGAACTCGGCACTCGACGAGATGAATGACACCCGTCCGCGGTACTGCTTGCCGGGATAGGTATCGGTGGTGACGGTTGCTTCCTGACCCCAGCGTATGCGGCCCAGATCGGTTTCGGCGATATACGCGCGCAACCAGATGTGATCGAGGTCGGCGAGCGTGACCACCGGCGTGCCGGGAGCGACCACCTCTCCGAGTTCGGTTTGCCGCACTGTGATCACACCGGCAGAAGGCGCGCGGAGCGTGGTGTAGTCCAACGTGACTCGCGATAGCCCCAAATTAGCGTGGGCTTCCGTGAGATTGGCGCGAGCGATCGCGATGTCTTCTTTGCGGCTGCCTTCGACAGCTTCGTTATAACGTTGCTGCACTGCCCGGAAGTTAGCCTCGGCACGCTTCAGCGCAGTCTCAGCGAGGTCGCGATCCTGCGCGGAAACTTCATCCTTGCTGAAGAGGCGCTGGGCGCGCTCGTAGTCGAGTTTTTTCTCCTGCAGATCGGCTTGCGCATCGAGCGTGGTTTGGTGCGATGCCTTCACTTCCTGCTCGCGGGTTCCAGCGAGTGTGAGCGCGAGATTCGATTCGCGCACGTGAACTGTGGCCTCGTCGATCCGCACCTTCTGCCTGTAATCGGCGTCATCCAGGCGGGCGAGCAACGCGCCTTGCTCAACCGACTGGCCTTCCTCGACCGGCAAATCGACGACGCGCCCCTGCACTTTAAAACTCACCAGGCTCTCGTGCGCTTCGATATTGCCAGAGAGCGTAATCTGATTCTCGGGCTCCGATTTTCTGGTCAGACGCGGATAGAAGTAAACGCCAGCAGCGATCACCGCCGCCAACACGATCAGAATCGGTATAAGTCGCTTCATAGGTTCAACCCCCGCGGACGGAAAAATAACTCACCGCCCGCCCGACAAATCGCCTACGGATTTCCCATATACTGTCCAATGTTCTTCTCTGTATCCCCCAAGGCCCGAGCCAGCGCAAACTTAGCGTCCGCGTGGCTGGAGACGGCAAGAATGTAGTTCTCCTGTGCGCGCGCAAGCTCGTCCTGAGCCGTGACCACTTCCACGTTGTTGGTCGTGCCCGCTTGAAAACGATCCCGCGAGAGTTCAAGTTCCCGCTGCGCCAGATCCTGCCCTTCCTTGGCGACTGCGACCTGTTCGGCCGCGGACTCGAGATTCAGCAGCGCCTCTTGGATGTCCTCTTCAATGCCGCGGCGCAAATCCGCAATCTGATCGTCGATGCGTTTAACCCTGCTGGCAAGCTCCTGCGTCTCGCCGCTGCGATCGCGATCAAAAACCGTAAAGTCGATCTGGCCTTGAATCAGGCCTGTGCCCTGCACGCCTCCAATGCTGCGGCCAATCCCGCCATAATTCCCGTTGACGCTGACTTTCGGATAATAGCGGGCCCGGCTGGCGCGTTGCTGCTCGACCAATCCCTGACGCTGCATCGCCAGCGACAAATAATCAGGGCGCGTGAGAACTGCCGAAGGCACAAGGCTTTCGGCTTGAGGCTGGGTTAGAGGCTGATACTGGAGCGGTTCGGCGAGCTCCAATGGCGTGCTCGGCCTCATGCCCAGGTTGCGCGCGAGGGCGAGCAGCGACTGTTTGTAAGAATTCTGCGCGACCAGCAGAGCCTGCTTGTCATTCGCGAGCTGCACCTGCGACCGCAACACATCCACGCCCGTCGCCGTCCCCGCGTCATGCCTGTCTTTTGCCAGCTTGTATAAAGCATCCGAGTCGGTGACGCGGGATTGGGCGGCATCCACGCGCGCCGCCGCAGACTGGGCATTCAGATACAGGCTGGCAACCGCACGTATGATGAGGTCGCGCGCATCCTGGTAATCCATTTTGCCGGCATCAAGGGCTCGCTCGCTCGCCTTCCACCCGCGGTAACTCTGAAGATCAACGACGTTCTGCTGCGCATAAACGCGAAAGTCGTAATTGGAAAACGGCCCGACAACTGCGGGAACTCCCGGAAGCGAGATTCCGAAAGCGGCGAGGGAGCGGTTCTGGTAGTTGGCGTAGCTCTGCGCGCGTACCTGCGGAAGCAGCGCCGCCGATAACCGGCGCACGCGGGTGCCTTCGGCTTCCTCGACCCGCGTGTCGGCGACAAGCACGTTGAGGTTGGCCTGCAGCGCTTTCTGAATCGCATCGCGCAACGTGAGGCGGTAGGGCGCTGGTTCCTGGGCTGCCCCGATCGCGCCGCAGATCAGGCCTGCCAACCCGAGGATGACCACAGTACGAAAATTCCATTTCATCGCTTTTGCTCTTAGCTTTTGTTCCTAGCTCCCGTCCTTAAGTCCGAAACGGCAATCGCCCTCCAAAAGTGCTGGAAGCTCTCTTCGATCCAGGTTGCGAGCGCAGGCTGGCCCTGCAGCGACCAAAGCAGAACTGTTCCCATGAACGCCTGCTGAAGCTGCAGCGCAACTTTCTCCCTTTTCAAGTGAGTGTCAATCTCTCCGCGCTTTTGCCCCGCCGCCACAATCCGGGCGATCATCTTGCGCCCTTCGGAGAAGTTGCAGTCGATGAGGCCACGAACCGCCTTGCTCGCGAGAAACGCCGAGATCAAGGCACGGGCGAGATCGGGACTGCGGCCAGGTTCCTCTGCCACGCGCAGGGACAGACGGTGCAACACCGAGTAAATCGTCTGCTTCCCAGCCTCGGCGAGGGTCACCGCTTCTCTCACCTTGCCCAGCTGAATCTCCGCCATCACACTCAGCACGTGATCTTTGCTCTCGAAATAGTTGAAGAAGGTGCCCTTGCCGACGTCCGCGGCTTCGGTGATGTCTTCCACCGTGACATTGGGAAAGCCGCGCTCGGCAAAAAGCTGAAGCGCGCACCGGAACAGCCGCAGGCGAGTTTCGGCGGCGCGCCGCTCGCGCCGTCCCATGCCCTGCAAGTGAGGGAGGTTCTCGGAGGAGCCAGCTGCAATGACAGAAGGGGAGTGAGACGTATGACTGATATTCATTGGCGACCGTCACTCATATACGACCAATAGCCATATTATTGGACGGAGACCCCGATTTGTCAAGGTCGGATCGCACGGAGTCGGATCGCACCGAGTCGGACTGCACGGAGCCGATTGCGCTGAGAACGAATGGCTGGGAACTGCCCTGGCGCACCCCGTGATGCAAGTGTGATTTGTATCAGGGTATGCCTTTAGGCATACCGCAAGTTGCGTGTTGTGAATGCGCCTTTAGGCGCTGGTTGGCTGTGCTGGTCTTTCCACCGCGGGCTGTTACGCCCGCGCTTTGTCGATTACCGCATCCCAAATGCCCTTGGATTTGAGCACGAGTTCGACCGCTTCGCGGACCGCGCCGTGGCCGGCGAGGGCTTTCGTAGTGTAGTGCGCGATGTTTTTTACCTCGGGGACGGCATCGCCCACGGCAACGGCGAGGCCGGCGCGCCGCATCAAGGGAATATCCGGAAGATCGTCGCCGATATAGGCGACTGCGGAATCGGAGACGCCCGCTTTTTGCAGGATTTCTTCATAGGCCGGCATTTTTAAGGGCTGTTTCATGTAGACAAATTCCATCTTCATTTCCTGGGCTCGGCGAACCAGCGCAGCGCTTTCGCGGCCGGTAATAAAGCCCGTACGCAGGCCGGCAGTTCGCGCAAGCGTCAGGCCCTGGCCGTCGTGCGCGTCAAACGTTTTGATTTCCAGGGTGGTGCCGTCGCTTTGCGAGAGCAGAGTAACGCTGCCGTCCGTCATCGTTCCGTCCACGTCCATGAGGAGCAGTTCGATTTGCGCGGCGCGTTTCTTAAGTGCCGGAGAGATTTTGAGCACACCAGCCAAAGCAGCCTCCAGGAAAACAGGTGAACAGAGAGTCTAAGTCAAAGCCCGGTCCTGCGGCCAGAGGGTCCGCGTTGCCGGTCAGAAAAGTGTTCAATTTTGAACAGACAGGCACCCTTCGTTTGCTAGAACTTTGTGATCATACCCGCGACCTGCAGAGGGCGATTTCAACCCAGATGGGGCGTCAGGGTGTGACCTGATTGTTGTGTCCTGCGTGTTATGCGCGTCGGTCTAGGGCGAGCCAAACCAACTTGTATTCGTCTAAAGGAGATGTGGCCATGGACTCCCCAACTGTGTTGTGCATCGACGACCTTCCTCAAGTATTGGAGCTTCGCAAGGCGACTCTCGAATCTCATGGTTATTGCGTGAAGGTCGCGTCGAACGGCCGCACCGCGCTGAAGATGTTGGAAGAAACGCCGGTGGCCGCGGTTCTATTGGAGTACAAACTGGAAGGCATGGACGCCGAGGCCATTGCCTGCCATATCAAGAAGCGGTTTCCCAGCCTGCCGATCATCCTGCTTTCAGCGTTCTCCGACATGCCAGAGCGCATCCTATGGTTGGTGGATGAATACGTGTTGAAAAGCGAACTGTCGGAGCGCCTGGTGCCGATCATCGAACGAGCGGCGCCCCCGCGGAGGCTCGCACCGCGGTCTAACGAACCGGGCCAGCGTAGCGCAGCGGCAGCGTGAGGACACCCCCGCTGCCTGGTCATGGCACTGGGTTGCGTAGGATTTTGCAGAGGAGGTTCAAGAACATGAACATTTTCGAAACTGCCGCAGCGCTCTTATCGCTTCGATTGGGCAAGCAGAGTTTGGGTTCCCTGTTATTTTTTGCTCTGTTGTTCGCGGCGTGCCCTCAGAACCTGCTGGCTTTTCAAGACGCGCAGGCCCCGGCCCAGGATGCGCCAGCTCCGGCGCAGCAGGCGCCGCCATACGCGCAACAGACTCCCGAGCAGTTGCAGCGCTTGGTAGCGCCGATCGCGCTCTATCCGGATTCGCTGGTGGCGCAGATCCTGGCGGCGTCCACCTTTCCCGAGCAAGTCGTCGAGGCCGACCGATGGGTGCAAGAGCATCCTGATCTGAAGGGCGACGCTCTGGGGCAAGCGGTGGACCAGCAGCCCTGGGACCCGAGCGTTAAGGCACTCGCTGCATTTCCATCCGTCCTTGGAAATATGGACAAGAACCTCTCGTGGACGTCGTCTCTGGGCGACGCCTACTACAACCAGCAACCGGACGTGATGGATGCGGTACAGGTGATGCGCCACAAAGCCGAAGCGGCCGGTGCTCTTAAGAGCACGCCGCAGGAAGTCGTAAAGACGGATGGCCCAGACGTTGACATTGAACCTGCGAGTCCCGACACGGTTTATGTGCCGGCCTATGATCCGTGGCTGGTTTATGGATATCCCATCGCAGCGTGGCCGGGATGGTACCCGTATCCCGGAATCTGGTTTGGCGGCCCGTACCTCCAGTTCGGACTCGGCTTCGGAATCGGTTGGTACGGAGGTTTCGGATGGGGATGGGGTCATTGGGGATTCGATTGGCATAACCGTTACGCAATGTACAACCATGGCAGGTATTACTCCGGGAGCAGAACGTTTTATAACCGGGGCAATTTCTCCCGGGGAGGCGCGCGCGGCGGATTTAACGGTAGCCGTGGCGGAATCAACGGCGCACGCGGCGGATTCAATGGTAACCGCGGCGAAGTCAACGGCGCACGCGGAGCAACTGCCAGGCCCTTCGACGGAAACAGGCAGGCGGCACGAGGCTACGCCGCACCCCGCGGTCAGACGGGCGTCCGCTCGGGCGTCTACAGCGGCTACGACCATGGCGGACAGACCAAGAGCTACTCCTCTCGCGGCAGCGCCAGCGTGGGTGGCGGAGCCCGCAGTAGCGGTGGCGGCGCGCGTGGCGGCGGAGGATCTCGCGGGGGCGGTGGCGGGCGGCATTAGTTAGATTGAAGCCCGGTTATGTTCCTGGTGGTTTGAAAATTTGGAAATGGAGAGAAGCCATATGCGGCGAACCAAGCTGAACTTCGACAAATTTCATTGGGCCAGTCTTCCTGCCTTAACCGCGGTCGCTATCCTGTTTGCGGTGTGTTTTCCCATTGGTTCCATGGCCCAGCAACCGGGCCAGAAGACGTTTTCATCGCCAGAAGACGCCAGCAACGCACTGGTCACGGCAACGCAGAATAACGACGAAAAAGCGATGCTCGAAATACTCGGACCCGACGGAAAGCAAATCGTTTCGTCGGGAGACGAAGCCGAGGACGCCGAGAGCCGCGCGAATTTCGTAAAGCGATATCAGGAAATGCACCGTCTGATGCAAGAAGCGGATCGAACCACTGTCTTGTACATTGGCGCAAAGAACTGGCCCACGCCCATACCGCTCGTCAACAAAGGCAATTCTTGGTATTTCGACACTGAGGCGGGCAAGAAGGAAATTTTGTACCGGCGAATTGGCCGGAATGAAATATCGGCCATCCGGGTTTGCCAGGAACTCGTGGCGGCGCAAAGGGAATTTTATTCCGCCCAACACAACGAGTATGCGCAGAAGATCTTCAGCGATGAAGGCCAGCACAATGGCCTTTATTGGAAAGCTGCCGATGGCGAGCCTCAGAGCCCCATCGGGCCGCTAGTGGCATCGGCCGTTACCAAGGGCTATGCCAGGAGTCCAGACGGCGCTCCCACTCCTTACCGCGGCTACTATTACCTCATCTTGACGCGTCAGGGAAAAAATGGCCCAGGCGGCGCGAAGAGTTACATCGTAAACGGCAAAATGACAGAGGGTTTCGCCTTCGTGGCCTATCCTGCGGAATACATGTCCTCCGGCGTGATGACATTCATCGTTAGCCAGGATGGAGTCGTGTATGAGAAGGATCTCGGCAAGAAGACCAATGTTCTCGCCAAAGCCATGACGGAATACAACCCCAATGCCGGTTGGCAGAAGTCTGAAGATCAGCAGGAGGAGGCTGCCAGCGAGCAGCAACCCAAGTAAAGGCATTCTGCGCGGTTCCTGCCAGGTTGCGGAAAACTCGCGTTTCGTATCAGGGCATCGCTTTAGCGATGCGGCAAGTCCCACGAAATCCGATGCCCTTTAGGGCCCGGGCACGGAAATCTGACTTCTTCCAAGGCTAAAAGATTTCTCAACTGCACGGCGCTGCAACCGCGGTCGCTAAGAACTAATACTCGACCTATACTAGGAAATCCGTCGGCCAGGAAGGTGGAACCATGCCCAGTACCTCAGAAAACCAAATCACCATCTCGCCCCTCGCCGGCAAACCGGCGCCGAAGGAAATGCTGATCGACGTCGCTCGTCTGGAAAAGGAATATTTCGAGCGCCATCCCGACCTCCATGATCCCAACCAGTTAGTCAGCTTCGGCACCAGTGGACACCGCGGCTCGCCTCTGCAAGGCACGTTCACCGAAGCGCACATCCTCGCCATCACCCAGGCGATCTGCGACTACCGGCGAGAGCAGGGAACCGGCGGCCCGCTCTACGTGGGGAAAGACACCCACGCGCTTTCGGCGCCCGCGCAGCGCACTGCACTCGAGGTGCTGGCGGCGAACAACGTCGAGACCATCATCCAGGAAAACGACGGTGTAACTCCGACTCCCGTAATTTCGCGAGCCATTCTCGTTTACAACCGTGGTCGCAGAGACAAAGACAAAGACCACCTCGCCGACGGCATTGTCGTCACGCCATCGCACAACCCGCCCGAAGATGGAGGCTTCAAGTACAACCCAACCAACGGCGGCCCCGCCGATACCGACGTGACAGGCTGGGTCCAGGATCGTGCCAACGACTTACTGCGAGCGGGGAATACAGGAGTCAAGCGAGTTCCATTCGCCAAAGCCATCCAAGCCGCGTCCACGCATCAAGAGGACTTCGTCTTACCCTACGTGCGCGATCTCAAAAACGTGGTTGACATGGACGCCATTCGTGGCGCCCACCTCAAACTTGCCGTGGATCCTCTGGGCGGAGCCGCGCGGCCCTATTGGGAGCCGATCAACGCCACTTACGGACTCGATATCGTCGTCGTCAATCCAATCATTGACCCGACCTTTTCATTCATGACCGTCGATCACGACGGCAAGATCCGCATGGATTGTTCCAGCCCGTATGCCATGGCCAGGCTTGTCGGACTGAAAGATCAATACCAGGTGGCGTTCGCGAACGACCCCGACGCCGACCGGCACGGGATTGTAACTCCCGTTGCCGGCCTGATGAATCCAAACCACTATCTCGCAGTAGCCATCCAATACTTACTAACCCATCGCCCACAGTGGCGTCATGAAATCGCGGTCGGAAAGACGCTGGTAAGCAGCAGCATGATCGACAGGGTCGTAAAGAAACTAGGCCGCGAGCTCCGCGAAGTGCCAGTCGGCTTCAAGTGGTTCGTCCCCGGCCTTTTCGATGGTTCGTACTGCTTTGGTGGAGAAGAAAGTGCTGGCGCAAGTTTCCTTCGCCGTGACGGCACCGTGTGGACGACCGACAAGGATGGTCCCATCCTGGCCCTGCTGGCGGCTGAGATTACCGCCTGCACCGGCAAGGATCCCGGCGAGCACTATCGCGAGCTAACGGCGGAGTTCGGCACCCCTTACTACACCCGCATCGACGCGCCCGCCACCTCCGAGCAGAAATCAAAATTGCAAAAGCTCTCCCCCGACGCCGTAAAAGAATCGGATCTGGCGGGCGAACCGATCACCGCCAAGCTAACCAACGCGCCGGGCAATCATGCTCCCATCGGAGGCCTGAAAGTCGTGGCAGCTAGCGGCTGGTTCGCGGCCCGGCCCTCCGGCACGGAGGACATCTACAAGATCTACGCCGAGAGCTTCAAGAGCCAGACCCATCTGAACGCGATCGTCAGCGAAGCGCAGGAGATGGTGAACAAGGCGCTGAGTTAGGAAATCCAGCAACGAACAAGTAACTTGGCGTGTGAATCATCTGATAACTCGTGTTCCTTCTCAAGAGTTACCAGGCTCAGCAGGTTGATGATCGGCCAATGATGATCGGCTGATGATGCAGTTATCCGTTCTCGACGGCGTCGTCTCCCTGCAACAACTTATCGAACGCGTCCGAACCCAGAAGTTCAAGGGATTGCACCACTATATCGGCGCGCAGATCCTTGCCGTTGTGACTTACCCCGATGCTCTTCATTCCTGCATTGCGTGCTCCCTCGATGCCGGCGACGGCGTCTTCTACAACGATGCACCTGCCCGGCGCTGCGCCGACTCGCGAAGCCGCAGTTAGATACACTTCAGGGTCAGGCTTGCCTCTATGCACATCTTCAGCGGAGACGATGCCCTGAAAAAAGTGGGCAGCCGACAGAGCCTCCAGCACTACCTCGATGTTCGCGCGCGGCGCCGCCGAGGCGATTGCCTGAAGCCATCCCTGCTCGTGGAGCCGTTGCACCCAACCCGCAACCCCGGGCAGCGGCGAAATTCCATTCTTGCGAACCAGATCGCGATACGACGCCTCTTTAGCGTTGGCAATTCTCTCGATCCGCTCCGGAGTCGCAGCGGCGCCCAGCCATTGCGGAAGGATGGAGTCGTTGCGCTGACCGAACGAGGAAAGAAACTGTTCCCGAGTGATGGCAATGCCCTCATTTGCCATGGTTTCCCGCCATGAAGCCCAGTGGAGTTCCTCGGAGTCAATCAGCGTTCCATCCATGTCCCAAAGTACTGCCCGAGGCACGCCCATCTGTAACCCTGCTTTCTCGACTAAAGAAAAACCACCACTCCCGCTCGACACCATGCCCCTCCGCGACAAAAATCCAACCTCATAAGTCTAGCCCCACAGGCCGACTTTATTGTCCAAATGGATCGGATTCGTCACCTTTGCAGTCAATGCGGCTATCGGAACACGTCCATCTGGTTAGATAGTCACTTTATTAGTGACCATGAAACCAGGTCATTTGCGGTTGAACGTCTTTCCCAAAATGGTTCTTTCCCGCGACTCACACTTTTTCGCGTTTTCCACAGCCCCTCCTGCTGAAGCCCGCAAGGAACAAGCCGATGGGGACAAAAGAGGCGAGAGGAGTCGGCGCGATGAGTGAAATTTTGGAACAGGCAATTGAGACGAATGGTCATGGGACAGCGACGCCAGTGGCGGGGATGAAGCGCATGGCCGCGCAAAAGACGGGCACTCCGGTGCAGGAACAACATAGCGTTGCAGTCGCCGACAATGGTGCGAGCCGTCTGCAGAGCAAGAAGATCGCCGAAGACAAGACGCGCGCCCGCACTCTGGCCCGCGCTCAGGCAGTTGCTGAAAAACTTTCGACCGCGACTGAAGAGGTGGCCACCGCCATCAATCAAGCGACCGCTACGGTTGAGCAACTCGGGAAGTCGATGCAGACTATCGCTTCCGGCGCCGAAGAGGCTGGGGCAGCGGCGGAGGAATCCCGCGCCGCCATCAACCAGATCGAAAAGGCATCGGACGAGGCCAATACGCAAGCCGCAGCCTCGCTAACCCTCGTAGTGAACGTCCAAGAGCTGATTCGAAGCACGATCGCCGATGTTACGACACTGATCAAAGGCGTGAGCGACGCTGCGCAGGCAAACTTCGATTCCGCGAAGATGATCGCGGAGTTAGAGAGGCAATCGGAGGAGATCGGCAAAATCGTCCACGCTGTGGCTCGTATCGCCGACCAGACGAACCTGCTGGCGTTGAACGCCGCCATCGAAGCGGCGCGCGCCGGTGAGCATGGCAAGGGGTTTGCCGTGGTCGCGGACGAGGTGCGTAACCTGGCGGAGATGAGCGAGAAAAGCGCCCGCGGAATCCAGGACGTGGTGAATGAGATCCAGGGCCAGGTAAAGGTTGTAGCCGTCGATGCCCAGACCGCTGGAAAGAAAGGTCTGGAAGAAGTCGAGAAGGCGAAGGCGATCACCACAGACATGGTGGGCATTGCAACCGACGTGACCGAGATGCGCGAAGGCTGCAAAGCGATTGTCACCAACGCCGTCACCGCGCTGGCCGGCGCCAAGGAATATTTGCAGGGCGCGCAGGAAATTGGCAAGGCGGCGGAAGAATCCAGCACCGCTGTGATGGAATCGCAGAAAGCAGTGCAGGAGCAGGGCCGGGCCTACACAGAAATGAACGACGCTTCGAACAGCCTGGCGCAGTTGGCTGAGAAACTGAAGACCTCGACCAGTGCCCAGAAATCGGCCGAGGAATTGGCGGCGGCTGCCGAAGAGCTCTCCGCCAACGCCGAAGAAGTCAAGAGCGCTTCGGGGCAGATCTCGGGTGCAATTGAGGAAATCAGCCGCGCGGCGCAGGTCGCCTCCAAAGCCTGCGAAACCGCCCAGGCTTTGGGTACCAAACTGGAAAATGCTGCCAAGGAAATGGGCGTCAAAGCCACAGAAAGCGGGGAGAAATGCACCGCCGTTTCCACCCGGCTAGTCGCGAATAAAGAGTCTCTGGACTCGATGATCGTCAATATCGGGCAGGCGGCCCAGATGTCGCTGGGCTCGGCAAAGAACGTCCTCGAACTGGAAGAGCGCACGCGGCGTATCGACAAGATCGTCGATGCCATCGTGATGGTGACGGTACAAACGCGCATGTTGGCGGTCAATGGCAACGTTGAAGCGGCGCGCGCCGGGGAGTTTGGCCGGGGCTTCTCGGTAGTCGCCGGGGACATTCGCTCACTCGCCAACGAGAGCAGCGAAAACGCCGACCGTATCAAGGACCTGGTAAAGAGCATCCAGGGCCAGATCACGAAAGTGGTCACCGACATTGAAGGCGCCGGCATCAAGGCCAAAGACGAAGCCGAGCGCGCCAAGGTGTCGACCGCGAACCTGGAGCGAATCGCCAAGGACATCAAGGAGGTTCAGACCGGAATCAATGTTATTGCGAAGGGATCGGATGTAGCGGTGAATGCTCTGCAGCAGGCGTCGAAGGCCAGCGAGCAGATCGCCACCGCTTCCGAAGAAATGAATCGCGCCAGCACCGAGTCCGCGACCGCAGCCGAACAGGGATTGAAAGCGGCCCAGGAAATCTTGCAGGCCGTCGAAGAAATCGCAGCTCAAGCCGACGAACTCCAGCACGGATAGGGACCATGACCGAGCCGAACTTGTTGCGAATGGAGCGACGGGCGTCTCGCCCGTCCAGTTCCGAGGCCGGGCGGGGACGCCCGGCACTCCACTTATCAAACGGTCAAGGTCCGGCAATGCCGGACGCGAGGAGGATTTGAATGGCTACGGAAACCCTGAAACCCGCCAAGGCGGGAGCGGATGCAACGCAACCAGAAACGGTTCCGGCAATGCCGGATGCGAAAGGCGCTGCAACGGCCACAAAGACGGTGAAGCGCGCCGCCAAGGCGGTTGCGGATGGCACGCAACCAGACGCGGTTCCGGCAGCGCCGGACGCGAGGAGAACTGCAATGGCTACGGAGACCGTGAAGCACGCCGCCAAGGCGGGAGCCGATGGAACGCAACTGGTTACCTTCTTACTCAAGGATGAAGAGTTCGGCTTCGACATCATGTCGGTGCAGGAAATCATCCGTCTGCCGAAGATGTCCAAGCTGCCGCACACTCCCGACTATGTCGAAGGCATCTCGAGTCTGCGTGGAGCGGTATTGCCTATCTTCGATATCCGAACCCGATTCGGAATGAAGCGTGAAGAGCACACCGACCGCAGCCGGGTGCTGGTGATTGATATCGAGGGGAAGCGAACAGGTTTGTTGGTGGATGGTGTGCGCCAGGTGACCCGGGTCGGCCGGAACGAGTTCGAGCCGCCTCCGGCGGCGATCCGTAATGAGACCGCCGACTATATTGATGGCGTAGTCAAGCTCGACAACGGCGAACGCATCATCATTGCGCTCGATGCCCGCCGCGTCTGCACCTTTGGCAGCAGCAATGGCGCCGGCGACGCCATCGCGGAAGCGCTGGCGAAAAGCTCCGCCGCGCATTCCAGTAACGAAGCGCAGCTCAAGGACGCGCTGAGCAATAAAGAGGGGCAGGCAAAGGGGGGCGAAGTGCGGCAATTGGTCAGTTTCCAAATCGGCCGGGAAGAATTTGCGTTCCCCATGGAGCATGTCCGCGAGATTCTGCGGGTGCAAACACCGAAAGAAGTGCCCGGCGCGCCCGACCACCTGCTCGGCGTGTTGACGGTACGGGGGCAGATCCTTCCCATCGTCGATCTGCGCCGTCTTCTGCGCCAGACCTCGTTCGCAGCCGATCTGATCGCCGCCTGCCGTCTGGCGAGCGCCGATTACCAGACCTGGCTGACGCAGAACACTTCCGGCGAGAACCTGGATATGCACCGCGTGACGGCAGCCGCCGAACAGCTTCGCACCTGGCTCTCGGCTTTCAACAGTTCGAGCCAGTCGCTCACCGAGACCCTAGCACAGGCGCGCGGATTGAATGAACACGTAACCAAGCAGGCCAGCGCCGCCGCCGGTCACGACCTGGATGCCAAGGGGATGGACGCAGTCGGCAAAGACATCGTAGCCTCCGCCCAGGCAATCGTCGCCGCTCTGCATACCTTTGAAGAACAGGTCGAGGGCAGCATTCACGAGGACCAGCGCATCATCGTCGTCGATTCCAAGGGTTTCCAGCTTGGCTTGGTCGTCGATCACGTCAATGAAGTGCTGGGAGTTCAGGACGACGCCATCGAGGCCCCGCCCAACGTTGCCCATGAACAAGGCGTCAACCTCTCGGGGATCGTCAAACTCGACAATGGCAACCGCCTGATTCTGCTTCTGG
>Ga0182030_10000976_pt1 | contig 57301 bp, 55 predicted proteins | sample 812S3MmetaG_FD_121299 | JGI IMG/M metagenome (GOLD analysis project Ga0182030, IMG submission 121299) | Permafrost microbial communities from Stordalen Mire, Sweden - 812S3M metaG (Illumina Assembly) | ecosystem: Environmental > Terrestrial > Soil > Wetlands > Permafrost | place: Sweden... | reverse complement strand
GCCAAACTTCTTCGACAATACGGTCGTAATCGCCGCTGTCAGGGTTGTCTTGCCATGGTCCACGTGACCAATCGTGCCTACGTTTACGTGCGGCTTCGTACGTTCAAATTTGCTCTTTGCCATGATTATTCCCTATCAATGTCAAACGTTAACAATAAAAAATTAATGGTGCCCATGGCGAGAATCGGACTCGCGACCTCTCCCTTACCAAGGGAGTGCTCTACCACTGAGCCACATGGGCAAGCAACCAAACTGGAGCGGGTGAACGGGATCGAACCGTCGTCGTAAGTTTGGAAAACTTCTGCTCTACCATTGAGCTACACCCGCGTGCTCTCCCAACAAGCAATCGCGAGACACCATGCAATTGCCATAACCCAGTCAAATACTTAAACAATAGAATCTGGTGGAGGGGGAAGGATTCGAACCTTCGTACTCTAAGAGGTCAGATTTACAGTCTGATGCCTTTAACCACTCGGCCACCCCTCCAAAAACGAGCCCGCGATTATCCACATAACGAGATTCCCTGTCAAAGGGTATCTACAAAATATAGTGGCAAGAGATGCAAAATAGACTTTTGGACTAGTCGGAGATAGGCGAAAAAGGGCTATTGTGTTAGTTATGGCGTCCGCCCGTAAATTTGGCAAGCTGCGCCACAAGCTCAATTAGCTCTCGTTACGGGTTCCGCCTTGACAAACCGATCATCGGTCATTCGCAATCTGTCGGCGAGCATATGCAAAAAGGCCCGGTTGAAATGCAACTGACAGTGATCGGATAACTGGTCGAGTTGAGCGGGGAGCATTTTCATCACAGTAATTTCGGTGTTGGCTACAACGGTGGCCGAGCGCGGAGCCGGAATACTGCTCATATAAGCCATCTCACCGACGCAGTCCCCGCTGCTCAAAACATTTAGCAAGCGGGTACAGCGCGTTACACTGACACTGCCTTCGATGAGCACATAAAAAGCATCGCCCATCTCGTCTTCCCGAATCAGCACGGTCTTCGCCGGTTGTTTGTGCCATTCACCCACACGCAATATCTCCCATAACTCGATGTCGGTGAAATCGTGAAACAGGCGCAATTTGCGTAACGAGGTGAATTTTTCGGTTTCGTTAAATTCCAGCTCGCCTTTTTCAAAGTGCCCGAGCGCGGCGAGTTCGTTGCCAAAATCACGCCAGGTAGCAAAACGCTCTTGTTGATCTTTTTTCAGGGCGATCATCACGATACGTTCCAACTGCGGCGGCAGATCATTGCGTAGCCTCGTGGGGGGAACAGGAGATTCATTCATGATCTGGTGATACAAATGCGCCAGATTTTTCGGGTTGTAGGGCGAATGCCCCGTCAGCAAGCGATACATCACCACACCCAGCGAATAAATATCAGTCTGATGCGAAAGTGCCTGTCCGAGCACTTGTTCCGGTGACATATAGTTGGGGGAACCTATATTACTATCGAGCGTTTGTTCGACATCAAGCCGGATAGCGGCGCCCAAGTCCGATATCTTGATCTCGTTCGGATTGGCCAATAAAAGGTTGGAAGGCTTTATGTCGCGATGAATAATGCCATTGAACTGCGCATAATTGAGCGCGCGGCAACATTTGAACAAATATTCCACCACCCGGTCGAGAGGAAGCAAATTGTCAGGCAGTATGTGCTTTTCCAGTGTTCCTCCCGGCACATATTCCATCACAATATAACTCTGTTCTTCACTGATGACCGCATCATAGGTTGCCACAATATGCGGATGAATGAGTTTTCCCGCCAGCGCGGCTTCGTTCTTCAATTGCCTGCGGTTTTGTGCCCCCCGCTTGGGATCATCGAGAAATTCCTGCTTGATCACCTTGAGCGCAACTTCACGCTCGGCAAAAGGATCGTAACCCAGATACACAACACTGGACGCACCCTGCCCCAACTTTCTGAGCAGACGGTATTTCCCCAGTTGTGCATCCTGGCTCATTGAACAGTTCGCTGTAAGTGTAATATTTCCATAAACTGTGGCAATTTACACAACTGGCGACCTTTGGACAACCAAGTTAAGCAGGGGATTTACGTTTTTCGGAACAATGCCGATTGCGCATGCGCCTGCAAACCTTCGCCAAAAGCCAGTGTAGAGGCAATCGCACCCAACGTTTGCGCACCTTGGGCAGAGACTAGAATCAGACTGCTGCGTTTTTGAAAGTCGTACACTCCCAGCGGTGAGGAAAACCGCGCAGTGCCGGAAGTGGGTAAAACGTGATTCGGCCCGGCGCAATAGTCGCCCAATGCCTCGGAAGTGTAGCGCCCCATAAAGATAGCACCAGCATGCTTGAGCTTTGGCAGCAATGCTTGAGGGTCTGCGACAGACAACTCCAAGTGTTCGGGTGCAATACGGTTGCTGATGCGACAGGCTTCATCCAAATCCGCGACATGAATCAGTGCCCCGCGATTCTCCAGAGCCGTCCTGATAATGTCCTTGCGCGGCATCTGCTCCAATAGTTTGCTGGCACTCGCCGCTACCGCTTCGATAAAAGCCGCATCGGGCGACAAAAGAATAGCCTGCGCCAGTTCGTCGTGCTCGGCCTGCGAGAACAAGTCCATCGCCACCCAGTCCGGATTAGTCAGACCATCGCAAATAACCAGTATCTCCGACGGGCCAGCGATCATGTCGATACCGACAGTACCGAACACACGGCGCTTGGCAGATGCAACATAGGCATTGCCCGGGCCAACGATCTTGTCCACCTTGGGAATGGTCGCTGTGCCGTAAGCCAGGGCGGCTACCGCTTGTGCGCCGCCGATGGTAAACACACGGTCAACACCGGCAAGATACGCCGCCGCCAGCACCAGTTGATTCTTCACCCCGTCCGGCGTTGGCACCACCATGATGAGCTCGCCGACACCCGCCACTTTTGCCGGCAAAGCATTCATCAGCACCGAAGAAGGATAAGCCGCCTTGCCGCCGGGCACATACAGCCCGACCCGATCCAGTGCAGTGATTTGTTGCCCGAGCATCGTGCCATCTGCCTCGGTATTGTTCCACGAGCTTTGCACTTGTTTCTGATGGTAAGCAGTCACCCGCTGCGCGGCTTGCTCCAGCGCGATACGCTGATCCGCGGGGAGAGTATCAAAAGCAGCTTTAAGCTCAGCGCGCGGCAACTCCAGTGCCGAGGCCTCAGCCAAAGGCAAACGATCAAACTTGCGCGTGTATTCCAGCACGGCAATATCCCCGCGCTTTTTTACATCGGCGAGAATGGACGCAACGGTGGCTTCCAGTTTTTCGTCGGATGTCTCTTCAAAAGCCAGCAGCTTGGTCAGCCTGGCATCGAAATCGGTTTGGTTGGTTGAGAGTCTTGAAATATTCATGAGCATCCATCCAGCTTGTCATTGATATAACTACGAGCATTCCACTAAGCCAGCAAGCTGGCAGTTTAGTTTCTTATGGCTCCGGCAAATGCATCCAGCATCGGCTGAATGGCTGAGAGTTTAAGTTTTAAAGAGGCCTGATTCACCACCAGGCGCGAAGAAATCGGCGCGATCTCTTCCACCGCCCTGAGATTATTGGCCTTCAAGGTGGCCCCGCTACTCACCAAATCGACAATGGCATCGGACAGGCCAACCAGCGGCGCCAGCTCCATCGAGCCGTAAAGTTTAATAAGATCGACATGCACGCCTTTTGCAGCAAAATGTTCACGCGCTGTTTTTACATATTTGGTCGCCACGCGCAAACGCGCGCCCTGCTTCACTGCCGCCTCATAATCAAAATCATCGCGCACCGCAACCATCATGCGACATTTGGCAATATTCAAATCCAGCGGCTGATATAAGCCCTCGCCCCCGTGTTCATTCAGTACATCTTTACCGGCCACCCCCATATCCGCAGCACCGTATTGAACATAGGTCGGCACATCGGAAGCACGCACAATAATCAGGCGAACGTCATCGCGGTTAGTCGGCAAAATAAGCTTGCGCGAAGACTCCGGGTCTTCCAGAGCTGTTATTCCTGCCGCTTTTAGCAGCGGCAAGGTTTCATCAAAGATACGGCCTTTGGATAAGGCAATAGTAATCATAACGGTGATTTTTGCATTACGCATTTATTAAAGGTGTGCATTCTATCGTCAAATGCGGCACAAGTTAAAATCAGATTGGAATTTGACGTTCACCGGTGACAATCTACATTAATTTCTGCATTTTCCCGTACTCTATACCATGCGGCATAAAGCGCAGGCAGGAATAAACAAGTCAACAGCGTCGCTACGACCAAGCCGCCTATAATAGATACCGCCATTGGCCCCCAAAATACCTGACTTGAAAGAGGAATCATAGCAAGAATGGCCGCCGCAGCCGTTAATACAATGGGGCGGAAGCGGCGTACCGTGGAGCCGATAATAGCTTCCCATAACGGCATACCTGTTTCTTCATCCTGCCTGATTTGATCCACCAATATCACCGAGTTGCGCATGATCATGCCTGACAGTGCAATAACACCAAGGCTGGCGACAAAGCCGAATGGCGCTTGAAATAACAGCAACGCCATCGTGACGCCGATCAACCCAAGCGGCGCAGTCAGCAATACCATTACTGTGCGTCCGATGTTCTGCAACTGAATCATCAGCAGGGTGATTACGCAGATCAGCATGAGGGGTACAACTGCGGCGATAGCATCAGAGCCCTTTGCCGACTCCTCAATGCTGCCGCCCATCTCGATCAAGTATCCTGGTGGCAACTGGGCGCGTACAGCATCAAGTTGCGCATTTAGTCGTTCAGAAGCGGTTGCAGGCTGGGTTCCTTCCAGTGTATCTGCACGCACGATCATTGTGGGCAAACGGTTGCGTCGCCAGATCACGCCCTCTTCAAGAACCGGTACCAGTTTTGCGACTTGCGCCAGAGATACATGCCCCCCGCTCGCAATCGGAATTTCAATATCCGGCAAGCGCGCCAAAGAATGCGACTCGCCGCCAAAGCCGCCTCGCCACACTACATCGATTAGCTGATCTTTCTCGCGATACTGTGTCAATGCGATGCCATTTAAGGTCACCTGCATAATCTGGGCTATATCTTGACTGGAAATGCCAAGCTGTCTTAGCTTGTCCTGATCCACTTCCACGCGAACGCTTTTGACCTTTTCATTCCAGTCGAAGTTGACATTGGTCAGACCGGGATCGGCACGCATCATATCGGCCACCTTGGTCGAAACCTCGCGCAGCTTGGTCAGATCATTTCCCATTACACGAAACTGTACCGGATAGCCTATTGGCGGGCCGTTTTCCAGTCTTACCAGCCGTACCCTGATGTCTGCAAAATCCGCAGCGGCAAAACGCGCTTCCATACGGCGCTTAAATTCTTCGCGCTCATCCAAACCTTTTGTGACGACAACCATTTGTCCAAAGTTGTCGGTCGACAACTGTTGATCCAGAGTCAAAATAAAACGCGGAGCGCCGTTGCCGATATACGACGAATAATAGTCTACTGCCGGGTCATCCTTGATCAATTGCTCGATGCGTTGTACCTTTTCTCTGGTTGCTTTGAGTGAGGCACCCTGCGGCAGCCAGACATCCACCATTAATTCCGGCCTGCTGGATGGTGGAAAAAACTGCTGCTGCACAAACTGGGTGAAGGCTACTATCGACAAGGCGAATATCAGCACGGTCACCCCGATAACCTTCCAGCGGTTGCGCAAACACCAGATTAACAATTTCCGGAAGCGACGATAGAAAGGCGTGTCGTAAATATTATCACCATGTTTTTGTGCTTTGGCAATAAGGGCTTTGGGGTCCAGCAATTTGTAACCAATGTAGGGGGTGAATACGACCGCCACCACCCAGGAAACGAGTAGCGCGATTGCCACCACTTGAAAGATGGAAACCGTGTATTCACTCGCCGCCGATTTGGAAAAAGCAACCGGGGTAAATGCGGCTACTGTAATTAGGGTTCCGGTCAACATCGGAAATGCTGTCGAGGTATATGCATAGGTCGCGGCTTTGTTGCGATCCCAGCCTTGTTCCATCTTTACCACCATCATTTCTGCCGCAATGATGGCATCGTCCACCAGCAAGCCGAGAGCAATTACCAGCGCACCCAGTGAAATACGCTGTAAGTCAATACCAAAGGCTTTCATGGCAAAGAAAGTTATTGTCAGCACCAGAGGAATTGATAATGCGACTACTGCGCCGGTACGCATCCCCAGACTTAAAAGAGATACTGCAAGAACGATGACGATGGCCTCGGTCAGGGAGTGCTCAAATAAATGGATAGACCCCTTCACCACTTCCGGCTGATTTGAAACCATATGCACATCGATGCCCACTGGCAGTTGTGCAGCAATGCGCTTCATTACATGGTCAAGATTTTCACCTAATTCAATTACGTCACCGCCCTTGTCCATCACCACACCGAGGCCGATAGCAGGCTGTCCTGCAAAGCGCATTTGAGGATCGGGCGGATCAACCAGTCCGCGGCTTATTTTAGCAATATCGCCCAGGTAAAAATGCTGACCGTTCACTCGCAAGTCGGTATTGCGCACCCGCTCCACGCTGTCATAACTACCGCTCACTCGTGTATGAATGCGGTTATCGGCAGTTTCTATATATCCGCTTGCAGCCACCGAATTTTGCTTTTGCAGCGCTTCAACAATTTGCAAGGGTGAAATGCCCAGTGTCGCTAAACGGTTGGGCTGCGCATCTATATATATTTTCTCGTCTTGCACGCCTATCAACTCTACACGTTTTACATCTTTGACCCGGCGCAATTCCAGCGCGACGCGATCTGCATATCGGCGCAAGGTGGCAAGATCAAAACCATCGCCGGTCAGCGCAAAAATATTGACTTGCACATCTCCAAACTCGTCATTCGGGAACGGGCCCAGCACACCTTCGGGCAATGTGGGTTTTATGTCGTCGAGCTTTTTGCGTATTTGGCGCCATGATTCAGGCACGGCCTCTTTGGGCGTGTCATCTCTAAGTGTTATGAATATTTGTGACTCCCCGGGCTTTGAAACAGAACGCAACACGTCCAGCCAAGGAGTTTCCTGCAATTTTTTTTCAATTCGTTCGGTTAGTTCGAGTTCGACTTCTTGTGCAGCGGCTCCCGGCCATTGGGTTGTTACCACCATGTCCTTAAAAGTGAAATCAGGATCTTCGGCTCGTCCCAGTTGGAAGAAAGAAATAACCCCGGACACCGACAATACGATGATAAGAAATACCACCATCTGCTGATGCTTCAGCGCCCACTCGGAAAGATTTGGCATTTTCATAGCGCATTACCTTCCTCGGTCGCTTGGATTTTTTCGCCAGCCGATAGCTTGTGTACACCTGCACTGACAATGCGTTCACCCGCTACAATGCCACTAGCGATGAGTGCCCCATCATCGCGATAGGCAGACACAATGACAGGACGCAACAATACGCTGTGATCGGCAGCCACAATCCATACTGCTGACTTGTCACCCTGCTGAAATATGGCCGAAAGAGGTACCAAAAAACCATTCTCGTTTTTTTGTAATGCATTTTTTTCAGTATGATCAAGCTTCACCCGCGCCGTCATACCCAATGCTACCTTTGTCTTTCCGGCATCGAACGCGACACGGGCGGGGTAGGTATGGCTTGCACTATCTGCGCCAGGCGAAATTTCCCGAACATGACCGTGCAATACTGTTTGTGTTCTGCTGTCCGTCGCGTCAAGCTCAATCTCGGCTGGAGCGCCTACCTTGGTTGAGGTGTAACGCGATTCCGGAATGGAAATCAGAACTTCGCGTGCGCCTTCTTGCGCTACGCGCATGATCGGCTGGCCCGCACTCACAATCTGTCCAACTTCAGCCTGAGTTTCCGACACTACTCCATCGCGATCTGATAACAGACTGGTATAAGCCGCTTGATTGCGTGCCATATCCGCTTGTGCAGCCGTTGCCGTTAATTCAGTTTCCTTGGCATCTAAAACAGCTTGGCTAACGAAACCCTGCGTACGCAATTCTCGATAGCGTTTCAAATCCTCTTCAGCCAAGTGGTAACGGGCTACCGTTTCGTTTACTGCCAATCCTGTATCTGCCGCATCCAATCTCGCCAACACTTGGCCTTTCCTTACCACCGCTCCGGCATCCACCAGCCGTTCGATGATCTTGCCCCCCAAGCGAAAACCCAGTACGGTTTCGTAACGCGTACGCACCTCACCGCTGTAAACACTGCCACTATCGCTTGCTTTTGCGCCGACCACTACAGTCATTGCCGGTCGCTCCACTTTGGCTTGATGCGCGGATTCTTTGTCGCAGCCAGTCAGCATCAAAACTATAAACAGAATTGTGAATTGTTTTTTCATTAGAGTGTTCCTTCACAGTACAACCATTCAACTAGTGGCCGAACTATTTTTCCATGTGATGCCAATGTTTACCGCCAGTATCGTGAAATTTCGCAAGTTAGAATGCGTAAACCAACCCCAAACTTGCGTAATAGTTCACATTGGTACTCACTAAAGGGCTATTAAGTGCAGCGGCTTGCAAGTAGTGTGCTTCCATACTGCCAACAAGTTTCCAGATATGGCTAAGATCGTATTCCCATATCACTCCCCCGGAGTTGTATAAACGGCCTGCATTGGGTGAAAATGTAGCCAATCCTGTAATGGAGGATTCTTGGGCTGTAATTCCGTAATATCTCGCCATAGAGTTTTTATCAGCCCAGGTTGCTTGAGCAAAAAGTCCGGCTTGAAGTCGTTGCCCACCATAAACCCCGACGGAAATTCTTAAATCTTCTTGAGCACCAAAATTTGCATTCGTATTTTGGCGATATCGGGCCAATATCCAGAATGGCATCGGGCCGATGCTATTATTGAATTCCATTTGACCACCCCAGGAAACGGAAGATGGCAAACTTGTGACGTTACGGCTTTCCAGCCACGCCGATTCGCTGCTGTCCCGTCCATTCTCATTGGCCAACTGAAAACCTACTGTCAATCCCTTGAATATCGTTTTTTTAACTCCCGCTTCTAAAATATCCTGAGTGGTGGTAATAAAAAATTGATTGTGTTGATAATCTATGTCCGGGATAGCCACAATCTTTTGAGAGTTACCCCCGTCATAAGTTGGTCTCAACCATCCTCCCACACCGATAAAATAGTTTTCTGAAGAGTCGTCAGCCAACGCACATATTGGTGATAGCAAGATAAAAAGAACCAGTATCTTTTTCCGGTTCATGAAGTCGCCTGTTGATAAAGCTGACTGCTTGGAATTAGGTAGCTTTATCATGGTCAAGAACTGCAGGCGGGTGTAGTAGGTATTGCCGCCACATGGGTTAGTTGTTCATCTTCACCCAGCATTTCCATACCAATATATGCGCGGATGGTTAAGACACCATCCTTGACGCGAATGGTGCCTTTATATTTCTTTTTGTCGCGAGGATCGTAAATCCAGCCATCACGCCATGCTTCGTTGTCATAGTGACTAAGTTGCGCGATTTGAACACCGCATGTATCAGTTGCGGTTCCTGCCTCCCTGTCCCAAACAATCTTTCCGCAAATACCGCCGGCTTTGTCAGGGCAAACTTTGACTTCAATTACTGCATCTTTTTCTGCTGTTAACCAAAGCCCTTTTGCATCGTCAATTCCCGAAGCGAAAACGGTGCTTGATATCAAAGTTGCTGATGCTAGAAACATTACGCGCTGAAACGCCTTCATGTCAAAACCCCTTCTGTTTTTTTGAAAATGTTAATCCACTGCCTAACTATTACTATCGATTTGCCAACAATATAGTAGTTATGACTATAATATAGTGATGACTACTGTATTGCAAGTACCAAGTTCAAGCAGAAGGAAATATTTTTGTGTATAAATGGAGGCTGATTAATTCAGTTTGTTAAGCAATGACAAGTTCCCGCAATCCTCGCCCTGTTAATAAGTCGATGCCTACCCTAAAGACAAAAAAGCAGCCAGCGCAACAACGTGCTACCGAAACTTACGAACTCATTCTTGATGTTACGGCGCAAATGCTTGCTGAAGTCGGTTTCGAGCGAATATCAACAAACCTTGTCTGCGAGCGTGCAGGGCTTACACCTCCGGCGTTGTATCGGTACTTTCCAAATAAGTACGTTTTATTAAGCGAACTGGGAAAACGCTTAATGCAGCTCCAAAATGAGCTCATTCCACATTGGATAACGCCACAAGTATTTGCCGGATCGCTTACCGATCTGGAAAAAGCGTTACAAGGTTTAATCCTTGAGACTTGTAACGTAACTGAAAAGATGAAGGGAGGGGTGTGGATACTGCGCTCTCTGCGCGCTGTACCTGCGCTACAACTAGTGCTTCAGGAGTCTAACGAACAAGTAACAGAAGTCGAAACGCAATTGCTGGCTGAGATATTTCCGAATGCAGAAATCGAATCTTTGCGTCTTGTTTGCCGAATTACAGTAGAGATGATTTCTTCCACTATCGAATTGTTATTTAACGAACCCCTAAACCGGCCAGCCGTGGCACAAATTGTCTCGTCCATGATCGCTAGTTATCTTGTTCATCTGAAGCCGACAATAGATATCAATAACAATGGCGAGACCGGAACTGCCGATTAGAAAATTCAGCAGGGTATTGGAACGTGCTTTGATGTATTTCGGTCACGATGACAACTTGCGTATATAAAATTAGTGCTGGAAAGGCTTTTTACGCAATCGGCCCGGCAATACCAACGGAAACTCTTTCCCCTCTAACCTCAAATAACATCGACCAATTTAATTTATGCGTCGAATATTGGCCCCAAGTTGCGAAAGTTTGGCCTCGATATGTTCATAGCCGCGATCCAGATGATAGATACGGTCAATCACAGTTTCGCCTTTTGCGACCAAGCCCGCAATGACCAGGCACGCCGAAGCGCGCAGATCGGTAGCCATCACAGTTGCACCTTCCAAATGATCAACGCCCCGCACCATGGAAGTATTACCTTCAACTTCGATATGCGCTCCGAGGCGGCGCAACTCTTGCACGTGCATAAAGCGGTTTTCGAAGATGGTTTCGATCACCATCGCGCTGCCTTCGGCAATGCTATTGAGCGCCATGAATTGCGCTTGCATGTCGGTGGGGAATGCGGGATGCGGTGCAGTGCGCACATTGACGGATTTCGGGCGTCCGCTCATTTCAAGGTGAATGGTATCTGCTTCAACTTTGATCTTTGCACCGGCTTCGGTGAGTTTTTCCAGAACGGTTTCCAAAATATCGGCGCGCGTTTCGCGCAGGGTAATGCTGCCCCCGGTCGCCGCTGCCGCCACCAGAAAAGTACCGCTCTCGATACGATCCGGCATAATGCGATGCGCAGCACCGTGCAGTTTTTCCACGCCGGTGATGGTAATGGCGGCAGTACCATCACCGGAAATTATTGCGCCCATTGCGCGCAGACAATCAGCCAAGTCCACCACTTCCGGTTCGCGTGCCGCATTTTCCAAAACGGTCACCCCCTCTGCCAAAGCAGCCGCCATCATTAAATTTTCGGTACCGGTAACGCTGACGATATCGAAGAAGATACGCGCACCTTTGAGTCGCTTCGCTTTCGCATGAATATAACCGTGCTCGATAGTGATCTCGGCCCCCATCGCTTGCAGCCCTTTAATATGCAGATCAACGGGGCGCGAACCGATGGCACAGCCGCCCGGCAGGGATACACGAGCATTGCCGAACCTGGTCACCAGAGGTCCCAGCACAAGAATCGCGGCACGCATGGTCTTCACCATGTCATACGGCGCTTCCCAGTTTTCGACTTTATCGCCTTTAAAGGTAATTTCGCCAGATGCAGACTCGACCGATATACCCATTTGCTGCAACAAGTTGCGCATGGTGCCAACGTCATGCAGGTCGGGAAGATTGGTCAGATGTAGTGTTTCTGCGGTCAACAGACCGGCACACATGATGGGTAACGCGGCATTTTTAGCGCCGGAAATACGGACTTCACCCCGCAACGGGATGCCGCCTTGAATGGATAGTTTTTGCATAATTCTGTGCTTGTGGGTAATCGTTAATCAAGAAGAGTGGGCACGAGTTGCGCCCACGAATGTCCTATACGCGTGGGCACCAAGAACGTACCCACTCTACTCATTATAATTTCGCTCTCGTGGATTAATGCTTTCAGGCGTTATCTTTAAGCATCCGCCGACAAAGACAACGATTCGGCCACGCCGTAAAGATTGGCCAAGCTGCGTAAATTATCCGGGACGTTAATAAATGAAAGCTTAACTTTCTTGCGCTGCGCAGAACGCAACCACGCCAGCATTAAACTCACCGCGGAAGAGTCTACTGCCTCGACCTTGGCAAAGTCGATGACAAGCTCTGTGCCTTCGGTCAATTGCAAACCTTTGTTAAACTGGGCGGTAGCCGTATCTATGGTCAAACGACCCGATACCTGCAACACGCTTTCGACTTGTTCGCTCACTTTGTCTGGGCCTTCTGCGCCGCTGCCGCCAGGGCATTCTCGGCGGCACGGTTTTTCTCTACCAAAAATTTAATCAAGCCGTCAACGCCGGTCTGTTGCAACGGATCACGAAATTGATTGCTGTATATATCCAGAGCCAGTCTTGGTCCTGCAACAGAAAAATCGACCACCTTCCAACCAGCCAAAGTCTTCTTCAAGTCGTATTCCACGGCCACAGCGGCTTCTCCGGGGGTTGAGATCAGCGTTTTCACGGTAACCTGATCATCACCCTCGGTGTAATTAGTCGGCTCGAATTTCACTTTAACATCCGAGACTCCGGAAAATGCTTTTGCAATAAACACACGAACCAGCAGGTTACGAAATTCATCAACCAGTTCTTTTTGTTGTTCCGGTGTCGCTGTCTTCCACGCCTGCCCTACTGCGCGCCTTGTCATCAACTTAAAATCAAACATGGGCAAGACTCTGCTGTCTACCAAGTCCTGTATTTCTTTCTTGCTTGATTTTCCCTGTTTTAAAAGCGTCAACACATCCTGAACTGCGCTTTTCACCATTACGTCAGGCGCAACCGCAGTTTCCGCATTTACAATAATGGAAAAACACAACAACGAAATACCGGCCAACGCCGCAACAACTCGTTTCATATATCCCCCGAACATTTTACTTGGCTCCTTCTGCCTTGCTGGCAACAACCTGACCGATCAAATCCTCCAACACCAGAGCAGAACGCGTCTGTTTAATCACTTCGCCGCTTTTCAGCACATCGTCATCCACACCCGGCTTCAAGCCGATATATTGCTCCCCAAGCAAACCGGAAGTCAAAATACTAATCAGACTATCTTTGGGAAAATGATAGCGTTTGTCGATGCTCAAAGTGACTTCGGCTTCAAAACGCTCCGGATTTAACCTGATATCGGATACTCTTCCGATCAGAACTCCGGCGCTTCTAACCGAGGCGGTAGCCTTGAGACCGCCGATATTGTTAAAATTTGCCTTTAAGGTATACGACTCCGAAGCATTATAGGTACTCATGTTGCCGACTTTGAATGCCAAAAAAGTCAACGCAAGCACCCCGGCCACTACAAATGCCCCAACCCACAAATCCCATGTGGTTCGTTCCATGTCAATTCCCCCGAAACATAAATGCGGTCAAAACAACATCCAACAACAAAATAACCAGTGACGATTGCACCACGGTGCGCGTAGTCGCTCTTGATACGCCCTCGGCGGTGGGTTGCGCATCAAACCCTTCAAACACTGAGATCACCGTAACGGCCACGCCGAAAACAATACTCTTTATCACGCCATTCAAAACGTCATGCTGAAATTCGACTGCTCCCTGCATTTCTGACCAGAACGAGCCCTCATCAACACCGATATACACCACACCCACCAGATACCCGCCCAATACGCCCATGACTGAAAATATCGTCGCCAGAATAGGCATGGAAATTACACCGGCCCAAAAACGCGGGGCCACCACGCGCGCTATCGGACTCACCGCCATCATATCCATTGCGGCTAGTTGTTCGGAAGCTTTCATCAACCCGATCTCGGCTGTCATCGCCGAGCCAGCACGCCCCGCGAACAGCAAAGCCGCCAGCACCGGACCCAATTCACGCAACAAACTCAGCGCCACCAGTGTCCCCAACGCGGATTCCGAACCATATGTTTTCAGAATTTCATAGCCTTGCAACCCGAGCACGATGCCAACGAACAGCCCTGCCACCAGAATGATAATAAGGGACATCACGCCGGTGAAGTACAACTCCTTCACCGTTAATCTAAAACGCCGGAAACTGGAACCGGAATTCAGCAATATCAGGCCGAAGAAACGCGTGGCATAACCAATGCGCCAAATCGCCTCTATCACGCGATGCCCGATGTTTCTGACACTTTTCACGACAGGCATTAGACGCTCACTCCCAAGTCCTGCAAATAGCTTCCGCTTGGATAATGGAAGGGTACCGGACCATCTCTTTCCCCATGCACAAATTGATGTACGAAAGGCAGTTCCGAAGCTTGCATTTCATCCGGAGTTCCTTCCGCCGCAATCACACCATCGGCAATAAAATATATATAGTCGACGAGTTTCATCGACTCTTGCACATCATGTGTCACTACCACCGATGTGGCTCCCAGCGCACTATTCAGACGGCGTATCGATTCGCCGACCACGGTGAGCGAAATCGGATCAAGCCCGGTAAACGGCTCGTCATATAAAATCAGCATCGGATCCAGCGCAATGGTACGGGCCAGCGCCACACGCCGCGCCATACCACCGGAAAGTTCGGATGGCATCAGCGCGTGAGTTCCGCGCAATCCCACTGTTTGCAGCTTCATCATCACCAGATCATGGATCATTTCTTCAGGCAAGTCAGTGTGTTCGCGAATCTGGAAGGCTACATTGTCATAGACCGACATATCGGTAAACAACGCGCCGAACTGGAACAACACCCCCATCTTGCGGCGCATCGCATAAAGCTCCTGCTGATCAAGTTCATGCATCACTTGACCATTGATCTTGACTTCACCCCTGGTTGGACTGAGCGCGCCGGCAATCAGGCGAAACAATGTTGTCTTGCCGCAGCCGCTCCCGCCCATAATGGCAATGACCTTGCCCTTATGGAAAGTCATATTAATACCTTTCAGGATTGGGCGATTGCCATAGGCAAAGTTGACGTCGCGAATTTCTACCAGCGGTTGCGGGGACACTAATTAACCTTCTTGCTCGTTTTGTGTGGGCGCATTCTAAACCACACCTCCGCCACCCACAACTCCGCTTTACCGAATTTTTCCAACCCCACCAAAGACCAACCCTTCTTTTTGTGTAATACTTGAGCAAAGCCTGATTGCAGGCTATTCTTTAAACTCAATAATACTCGGTCAACTCACACATTTGGATAGTCGCGCCCCTCTTCCCTCGCTGCTCATTGTGGATGACGACCCGCTCATCCGTGACAGTTTACGTCTGGTTCTCGCCGGTGAGTTCGATATTCATTTGGCCGAAGATCGTGCTCATGCTATCCGCCTGTTAAGGGATATGGACTTCCCGCTACAATTGGCACTGGTCGATTTGGGGTTACCCCCTACACCGCATCGCCCCGAAGAAGGCTTTCGTCTGATAACGGAGTTGCTCGCTCATTCACCCCGGCTCAAGGTCGTCGCTTTATCGGGACAAGACGATCAAGCCAATGCCCGACATGCGCGGGCGCTTGGTGCGATTGAGTTCGTTGCCAAACCCTGTTCGCCCGAAACAATCAAGGCACAGTTGCTCAGCGCATTGCGCATTCCGATCGATATTCAAGCGCTTGGTGCGGTACAAAAAAAATCCACTCAGCGCATCATTGGATCTAGCCCGCCCATGCAGGCAATACTGCAACAGATCGAGCTGTATGCCGCGACTCCGTTTCCTGTACTAATCGAAGGTGAATCGGGCAGCGGAAAAGAACTCGTCGCTGCCACGCTGCAAAAGTCAAGCTTGAACCAGGCGGCCCCCTTCATTGTGTGTAACTGTGCCGCCATTTCTCCCAATCTGCTCGAATCCGCTTTTTTTGGTCATATCAAAGGGGCATTTACCGGAGCAACAACTTCGCAAACCGGTTTCTTTGAAGAGGCCGGTTCAGGCACATTATTTCTGGACGAGATTGGCGAAATTCCGCTGGAACTACAGGCTAAACTATTGCGCGTCCTGGAAAACGGCGAGTTTCAGCGCGTCGGGGAAACCCTCACCCGAAAAAGTCAGGCTCGCATCATCGCCGCGACCAACCATGATTTAAAAACCTCGGTGCGCGACGGCAAGTTTCGTCTTGACTTATATCACCGTCTGAGCATTTTCACGATCAAGGTTCCGCCATTGCGCACCTTGAGCACGGATAAATTATTACTGCTTGAGCATTTCCGCACCTTTTACGCCACTCAGGCTAAAAATGCGCCATTCCATCTAAATGATCAGGCAAAACAACTTTGGGAAAACTATACCTTTCCCGGCAACACGCGCGAGTTGCGTAATATTGTGATTCGTCTGTCAACCAAGTACCCGGGACAAATTATTGATGTTTCGCAACTGGAAGCCGAGCTTGACTTGGCTCACGCTGCTACAGGGGGAACAGAATCCGATTTGGTGAGCGAGGCTAAATTCGCCATGCAACAGGGGACTTTCAATCTCGATGACGAGTTGATGGACTATACTAGCCGGCATATTGATATGGCCATGGATATGGCAAGAGGTAATATGAGCGAGGCGGCCAAACTGCTCGGCATCGCGCGCACCACGTTGTACAGCCGCATTGAAGCGCTGCAAAAACACAAAGCGTTGAAGAAAAACTAAAGGGGATTATAGATGTATCTCGAACATTTTGGCTTGAACGAGCCTCCTTTCAAAATCACACCTATTACAGAATTTTTCTTTTCCGGCGCCAATCGCGGGGAAATACTCAATGCGCTGATTTACGCCATTACCGATAGCGAAGGCATCATCAAGATCAGCGGCGAAGTCGGCAGCGGGAAAACCATGCTGTGCCGTATGTTGCTGGATCGCCTGCCCACCAACATCAAAGCGATTTATCTGGCCAACCCGAGCCTGTCGCGCGACGAGTTGCTTTACGCCATTGCAGACGGTCTGGAGCTTGACCTTGAGGGACAACGCGTCAGCATATTGCTGCAAAATCTGCACAACCATCTGGTTGAGAAATATAACCAGGGAGAACGCTGTGTTGTGCTGGTGGACGAAGCACACGCGATGCCCTCTGAAACGCTGGAAGAGTTGCGCCTGCTTTATAACCTGCAAATCGGCAAGCATAAGTTAATCCAGATTGTTCTGTTCGGGCAACCTGAACTTGATCAAAAACTTGAACAAAACAACATGCGCCAACTCAAGGATCGCATCGTGCATCACTTTAATATGCAGCCGCTTTCCAAAAAAGTAATCGAATCATATTTAATGTTCAGAATGAGGGCCGCCGGCTATCACGGGCCGGACATTTTTTCTCCCGCAGCAGTCAATCTGATAGGCAAAGCTTCAAACGGGTTGATGCGTCGCGTGAATATTCTGGCGGATAAGTCTCTGCTGGCTGCCTTTGTTGAAAATACTCACAACATTGAAGCCCGGCACGTGCAAGCGGCAATTCGGGACAGTGAACTTGCGCCCGGCACATCGTTGATCAATCGCAAAAATATTTCCATTATTGCGGGCGCCTCCCTATCCGCATTGGCTCTGGCGGGCGCAGGCTGGCTGCTAGGGAGGACTGATTCTCCGCAACGGCCGCTGGAAAATAAAACTTCAATCGCCGCTATACAAACACCGGTCGTGGCATCGTCCAATGTTGGCATAGCGCCAGTCGTGCAAGCGTCCAGTGCAACATCCGCACCAACTGCGGCACAAGCCGCGCAAGATGTTCCGACACTGCAACTGTCGGTTGCCTTGCAAACGCACTCTGCGCCGCCAGCCCCGGCCACCATTGCAGCTCCTCATCCCGCGCCCGCTGACGCAAAAACGTCCGCCAAACAAAATGTGAGCGGGTCCAAACCGAACCCGTCTGACAAAAACGTGCCGGCCCCCGGTTCACTATTGCAGCAACGGCTGGATGCCACCCGGGACATGCTTTCCCACGCCGACAAAAACGGCTTTAGCATCCAGTTGTACTATACCGACGACCCCAAGCCCTCGCGTACGGAGCGTTTTCTGAGCCGTGCCCAAAGCTTGGGCAAGCTATCCGAAATATATGTAATTCCCATTAAAATTAAGGGCAAAGATGGCTATCGTATTCTTTACGGTGTCTATCCCAATAGTGAAGCGGCTCATATCGGAATGCAGAATTTGCCCCAACGTTACAAAGATGCTTTTGCACCGACTCTGAATACGCTTGATAGTTATTAATATGGCGTTAGCCGCCAAACAGGTGGCACAACATGAAATAACCGTCTTAACCATTTGAAAGTGCATATCTCTAGGCCAAATGGCATATTGCCGAAGTAGGCTAAAGATGTTAAGTTTAGAGCCTATTCAAAGGGGAAAAAATGAAGTTTCGCCATCTATTGCTTTTATTGAGTCTTTCATTCATCTCTGCATGCAGTGGATCGAAGTACGTAAACTTAAATCCGCTACAGCCTTCGGACAGGCACCTCAATGCAACAGATGCTGCATCAACTCAGAGCAATGGTGACATACCCCAGGCTAACAAACACAGCATTCCACTCCCCCCGCCCAAACCCAGCACCAAAGTTGAAACTTACAGCGTAGTGGTAACCAACGTTCCCGCGCAAGAAATCTTGTTTGCCTTGGCTCGCGATGCAAAAATCAATCTCGACATCGCGCCCGGTGTTCAGGGTAACGTTACGATTAACGCGATCAATCAAACTTTGCCGCAAATCCTCAACCGCATTTCCAAACAAGTCGACATGCGCTACGAACTGGACAATGGCAACCTTATTGTCATGCCCGATTCGCCTTATCTGAAAACTTACAAGATAGATTACGTCAACATGATCCGGGATGCTGATGGTGGCATCTCGAATTCCACTCAGGTCGGCGGAAGTGCCGTTCCCGGAGGCACGGGGACCACAGGAGCAGGCGCAAACAACTCAAAACTGTCGATAACCAGTTCATCCAAAAACCACTTCTGGGAAAGACTGGAATCGAATATCAAAGACATCCTGCGCGAAACAGACAAAATTTTGCCGGATGGATCAAGTGAAACATCAGTACAGCGAAGCTCCAACGCCAACACTACCGGCACAGGTGCGCAACCCTCCGGCAACGGTCGAAGACAGTCTTCTGCACGTGGAAGCGGGGGCGGAATAGACAATAGCCCCAATGCCGCAGCGATAGAAGAAGAAGGAACGACAGTCACGCAGCGCAGCACTTTCCGCGAAGCTGCTTCGGTTATCTCCAATCCCGAAAACGGCATCATCACAGTGCGCGCTACAGGAAAGCAGCATGAGAAAATTCAGGAATTCATTTCCCAGGTAATGACCAATTCGCATCGTCAGGTGTTGATTGAGGCCACCATTGTCGAAGTGCAACTCAGCAGAGAATATCAACAAGGCGTCAATTGGTCGACTGCGCTTACCGGGAGCACCGGCTTCAGTGCCAGCCAAGCTGCGACCGGCACCATACCTTCCACCAATACCGGAAGCATCTTTACTTTGAATTATAATAACCCTTCTACCGGCATCGGAGCGCTTGCTGCATCAGTGAAAATGATGGAATCCTTCGGCACGGTAAAAGTTTTGTCCAGCCCGAAGTTAAGCGTGTTGAACAATCAAACCGCAATGCTGCGTGTGGTTAACAACTATGTCTATTTCACTGTTACGGCAACGCCTGGAATTGTTTCGTCCGGCGTTTCAACCGTTGCGACGTACACCACAACCCCCAACAGCATTCCTGTCGGTTTCACCATGAGTGTGACTCCACAGATCAACGACAACGATAGTGTATTGCTGAATATGCGACCTTCCATCACTCGCTTGTTCGGATACGTCAACGACCCCAACCCAACTCTCGCGCAAGCTGGTGTCGTCAGCCAAATTCCGGAAACGCAAACACGCGAAATGGAATCCGTATTGAAGATCGAGAACAACCAGATCGCCGTCATGGGTGGTTTGATGCAAGACCAGATCAACAATTTGTCCGATGGAATACCGTACTTGAGCAGCATTCCATTTATAGGCAATTTATTCAAATATCGCAATGACTCAAGCACCAAGTCTGAACTGGTCATTTTCATTCGCCCTATTGTCATCAAAGAAGCCAGCGTGGAAGGTGACTTTAGCGAGTTCCGCAGCAATTTGCCCGATAGCAAATTCTTTGAAGACAAATCCGGCAAGAATGAGCCTCAGGACAAACAAAAACTATGAGCCTATTACTTGACGCATTAAAAAAGTCCGGGGAGGCCAAATCCCGCAGTTCTGTTGAACTGGAATTGGAAGACATTCAGCCTTTTCCTTCACGCAGCCCAAGCGCTCAAACCCAAACTGACCAAACACTTGGCCCTGTCACCAATACGAACAGTCTGCCCCCCTCCGGCTCTGCACCGCCATCCCCGCCAAGCAAGTCAGGCGCGGGACGGGCAGCAGGAGAAAATTTGTTCGCCGCAAAAAAAGCACCTCCCAGAAAGCGTATTCGCTTGGGGATAGTTCCTATCGCATTAATCGCTGGCACCATATTCGGGTCAGGTTATGGTTTCTACGTTTACGTTGAGATCACCCCCCCAAATCAACGTTTCTGGCATAGCAATTCACCGCAACCTCAACAAATTGCCGCACCTGTTGCTGCGCCTATTACCCAGCCCCGTCCTGTCGTTGTTGCGACTGCGACACCTGCATTGGTTCCTTTAACACCGCCGCCGCTGGCGGAAGTTGCCCCTGCAGCCGCAGTGGTCGAAAAACCGGCCCTCAAAACGGCACCAACGGCAAATGAGTCTGTTGCCAAGAAAACAACCTCTCATACACATTCCGCACAGGTAGCACGAGCCAATACATCGCCACTCAATATCCAGCATCAGGCGGAACCTGATTCTATCGACCCGATTTTGTCCGTCGCATATCAGGCGTATCAGAGTGGAGATTATGAGACCGCGGGTAAACGCTATCATGAAGCGTTAGGCAAGGATCAAAAAAACCGTGATGCCTTGCTCGGTTTGGCTGCCGTTGCCCAACAGCAAGGGCAGGATGAAAACGCAGTACGCTATTATCGCCGCGTGTTGGTACTTGATCCGCACGATCCGGTTGCCCAGGCCGCTTTGGCCTCATTCGGCTCCGGAGACCCCGTACTCAAAGAAAGTCATCTCAAACAGCTTATCGCGCAACAACCTGATTCAGCAGCTTTGAATTTTGCTTTGGGAAACCAGTATGCCGATCAAGCCCGCTGGGCTGAAGCTCAGCAAGCGTATTTTAATGCCCTTGCAATAGAGCCGACCAATGCGCTATTTGCTTTTGATGTCGCGATCAGTCTTGATCATATCGGTCAGCGCAATGCCGCAGCCCAATACTATCGCCTAGCGTTACAATTTGACACTACCGGGAATTCCGGTTTTGCACGTGACCAAGCACAACAACGGCTTAATCAACTCACCAGTCACTGAATAGAATGCAAAGTGCATACACTCGGGATAGCCGAATGACTTGTAGTTCCATCAGGCAAGTAAGTTAAGGAACAACATGGCAGCTCCATTACATCAAACCCAACAGCCTATCGGTCAGTTGCTGATCGCCAAAGGGGTCATCAGCGAAGATCAGTTGCGCATTGCCGCGCAAGAACAAAACAAATCCCCGCAACCCCTGGGGCGTCTGTTGGTGCGTCTGGGATTTCTCTCAGAAGCGACAATTCGCGACGTGCTGTCGGAAAACCTCGGGCAGGAAAGCGTTGATCTTTCCACAGTCATTATCGATTCTGCGGCCGTATCACTCATCCCCAAAGATGTCGCGCGACGTTACCAACTGCTGCCATTGTCGGTAGATACTGTTAACAAAAATCTGACACTGGCCATCGCCGATCCCGACAATATCATTGCACTCGACCAGGTGCGCGCGCTGCTTAAAGATGAATATCGCCTGATCACCCAGCTAGCCAGTGAATCCGATATTTTGCGGGCCATCGACCAGTACTACGGCTTTGAGCTTTCCATCGACGGTATCTTGCATGAGATTGAACCGGGCGAAATGGATTACCAAAACCTCCAACAGGGGGTAAACGAATTCAGTCAGCCGGTGGTACGCCTAATCGACGCGCTGCTTACCGAAGCCGTGCAGCAAAGTGCCTCGGATATCCACTTTGAACCCGAGAGCAGCTTCCTGCGTATCCGTTACCGTGTCGACGGCGTACTCCGGCAGGTACGCAGCTTGCATAAGAGCTTTTGGCCCGCGATGGTCGTGCGCATGAAGGTAATGAGCGGCATGAATATCGCCGAAACACGCGCACCGCAGGATGGCCGTATCTCTCTGCGCTTATCCGGTCGTCCTATCGATTTTCGTGTCGCCTCACATCCCACCACACATGGCGAAAACCTTGTCCTGCGTATTTTGGATCGGCAAAAAGGCATCGTGGCAATTGATCAGATCGGGCTTGATGATCTGGCACTGAATACGCTCAGGACGATCATCGCGAAACCGGAAGGCATCGTGCTGGTGACCGGCCCGACGGGTAGCGGGAAAACAACGACACTCTATTCGGTGCTGAATCATGTCAATACCGAATCGGTCAATATCATGACGCTGGAAGATCCGGTGGAATATCCTATCCCGCTGATTCGGCAAAGCTCGGTTAACGAAGCTGCCAAACTTGATTTCGCCAGCGGTATTCGTTCCATGATGCGCCAAGACCCGGACATCATTCTGGTCGGCGAAATTCGTGATCATCCTACGGCCGAAATGGCATTCCGTGCCGCCATGACAGGCCACCAGGTTTATTCCACACTGCACACCAACTCGGCGATTGGCGCTATTCCGCGTCTGCTCGATATTGGCATCCTGCCGGATATTCTGGCGGGCAACATTATCGGTATCGTGGCGCAGCGCTTGATCCGCACCTTGTGCCCTCATTGCAAATACAGCTATCGTCCCGACATTACCGAACGAAAAATTCTCGGTTTGCCGCATAACGATGAAACGATTCTGTATCGCGCGGCGGGGTGCGACCTTTGCCATCACCAGGGCTACAAAGGCCGTCGCGCGATCATGGAAATATTCAAGATGGACAGTGATATTGATGATCTCGTTTCACGCCGTGCCAGTATGCGTGACTTAAAACAATGCGCATTGGAAAAAGGCTTTCGTCCGCTTGCACAAGACGGAATACGCCGTGTCATACAAGGCCACACTTCAATTGCCGAAGTCTCCCGAGTCGTTGATTTGACTGATCGCGCGTAAGGGAACTAAAGCATGACCATGTACTCTTACAAAGCAATCGACGCTGCGGGCAAGTCCACCAAAGGGCTGCAAGATGCGGCAAATCTGATTGATCTCGAATTGAGGCTAAAGCGCGGAGGTCTCGATCTTATCAATGCCAGAGAAGAAGAAAATGCTTCGTCCTTCGGCGGTTCAAAAGTCAAACGTGTTGACCTCATCACTTTCTTCTTTAATCTCGACCAACTCACCCGCGCCGGGGTGCCGCTGCTGGAATGTCTGGCCGATTTGCGCGACAGCATGGAAGACCCGACCTTCCGCGAAATTATTGCCAGTCTGGTTGAGTCCATTGAAAACGGGAAAAAACTCTCGCAAGCCATGGCGCAACATCCCAATGCCTTCGACAAGATCACCGTCAATCTGACCCATGCGGGAGAAGAAAGCGGAAAATTGCCCGATGTCTTCAGGCACCTCACCGAGTCGTTAAAATGGCAAGACGAAATGGCATCACAGACCAAAAATATGATGATCTACCCTTTGTTCGTGGGAACAGTGGTCATTGCCATCACCTTCTTCCTGATGATCTATCTGGTGCCCCAATTGGTCGGATTCATCAAAGGCATGGGACAGGAAATTCCGTTTCAAACACGTTTGTTGCTGGCTACCTCGGCCGTTTTTGTCAATTACTGGTATATCCTGCTTTCTCTTCCCTTTGTTCTGTTTGGTGTTTACAAGGGAGCACTCACCGTCAACCCCGCCCTGCAATACCACGTTGATAATTTCAAGCTGCATGTGTGGCCGACGGGGCCTGTATTGCGCAAAATTATTCTGGCGCGTTTCGCCAATACCTTTGCAATGATGTACAGTTCCGGAATTACTATTTTGGATTGCATCGCCAATTCGCGTGATCTGGCCAATAATCAGGTTATCGCAAAAAGCCTGAATGACGTGATGCACGAAATCGAGTCCGGCAAAAATCTGACCCAAAGTTTTGAGAAAACCGGCATCTTTCCACCGCTGGTTGTGCGCATGCTCAAGGTCGGAGAATCAACGGGGCAACTTGATCAGGCTTTGCTTAATGTAAGTTATTTCTACGACCGCGATGTGAAAGACTCCATCAAGAAAGTTCAAGTAATGATCGAGCCGACCATGACAATTATCCTCGGCGCATTATTGGGCTGGGTTATGTTATCGGTGCTTTCGCCGATCTACGACATTATCAGCAAGGTAAAAATGTGAGTTACCCATGAGCTTATCGAGTAAAACCTTACTGTTCTTGAGTGCAGACCATTTTCAAGCTTATGCCTGGGAAGGCGGCAAGCTATCCGATGCGCAATACTTCAACAATGACGCAAACGGGCGCGAACAATTTTCAGCCTATCTGGAATTGCATCGTAAACCGACCTATTTGCTGGTCGATGTAATCGAAGAAGATTTTCGCCAGGAAACAGTCCCGCATTTGATCGGCAAAAATCGTCGCGGACTCATTGACCGCAAGTTCGAGCAGTACTATCGCAACACCCTGTTCCGCCAGGCCAGAGTTCTGCGTCGCCAGGCCGATGGGCGTCGCGATGATGAAATGCTGTTCTCCGCATTAACCAATCCGCAGCGCATTTCTCCCTGGCTGGACACGCTGCTCAATAACAGAATTCCCCTTATAGGCATCCATTCTTTACCGAATATCAGCCTGCCTTTACTCAAGGATATTGACTCGGATCATGTGCTGTTATTGTCATGGGAAAAGAATGCCGGACTACGACAAACTTATTTCAATCAGAAGCGTCTTCACTTTTCCCGGCTGACGCCAATCAGCAACAGCAATTCTTTTAGCGAATCTGTGGCAACCGAAACGCCGCGTACCCAGCAATACCTGAAAAGCTTGAGTCTACCGCCGCCGGGAGAAGTGCTTGACGTTTATATCATTTGCCATGCTGATGACAAACAAGCGCTTGAATCCCGTTTGCAGAGCACTCCCGATTTGAATTATTCGTATCTGGATATTCAAACGCTGGGTAAAAGTCTCAAGGCAAAAACAATTTATCCGGACTCGGACGCCACACAGTTATTCTTGCAGTTGCTGGCTACCAAGCCGCCCGCCAGCCATTACGCAAATTCCACACATACCCATTTTTACCAATTATGGCGACTGAAATGGATTCTCTTCGGGCTGGCTGCGACTATAGCAATAGTCAGTGTCCTTTTGAGTTTCATATCTTTTTTCCAGGGCAGCGATTACGTATCTGAAACCGAGCCTTTAATCAATCAGGCCACCCGGTTAACGCGTCAAGCGGAAGACATCAAACGCCAATTCCCTCTCACCACTGTTCCCGCCGCCGATATGAAAACAGCGGTTGGTTTAACGCGCAAACTTGGCAATTACGCTCCTTTGCCGGAAGCAATACTTAACAATCTAAGCCAAGTCCTGGATCAATATGGCCGTATCCACCTGAACAAGATCGTTTGGCAAACCAGCGCCGCAGACGCTGCGCCATCAGCATACCCCGCACAAGTTATTACTTTTGATGGTGAGCTTGTCGATTTTGGAACCGACTACCGTAGTGCCCTCGCCTATCTGGATGCATTTCAAGCGGCGCTAACTCAAAAAGGCTATACAGTCACAGCGCAAAAACTTCCTTTGGATCTTAGTCCCAAAGGAAGCCTCAGCGGTGAGTCACAAACAAAGTCGGAAAAATCAGGGCAATTCACGTTGAAACTCATCTGGAGACAAAAAGAATGAATTTCTCCAAATCCGATTTTTCACTCCTCAAATGGAGCTTGCTTGCCCTCACACTCAGTTTGATTATTAGCGGCACGGCCATATGGCTGAGTGCTGAATATGTCGAGCAGTCGTTAAAAAACCGTCAGGCCGCCCAGCACCGCCTTACTGACGCGCGTAAACAGCTCTATGATGCTCAAAGCGACCTGGACAATATGTCGATGTATGCGCGCGAATATGCCACACTGGTTGATTACAGGATTATCGGCGGCGAACAACGGCTAGACTGGATGGAAGAATTGGCAAAGCTTCGGCAACAGCAGCATGTTGTCGATTTCAAATACACGATTGCGCCGCAAGTTCCCTACACCCCCAACCCGCCGCTCGATGTCGGCAACTATGAGCTCAAACTGAGCGGACTGAGCTTGCAAATTGAATTGCTCCACGAAATGCAATTGATCAAATTTTTTGACGCCTTGCGCTCGAATATCAAAGGCTGGTTCATCATTGACCACTGCACTCTGGAACGGGCAGTTACAACCAATGCATCAGACTCCAATGCTGCCGCCCCTGCCTCCCCAAACTTGAATTCGCCACTGAAAGCCGAATGCGTGGGTGGCTGGGTCACCATGAAGAAAAAAGGCTCGCCATGAAAAAAACGGCACTGTTCGCTTTTCTTTTATCATTTGGTCTGGCTTCGAAGGCACAGGCAGCGGAGCTTGGCCGCCTTTTCTTTACACCGGATGAGCGCCAGCAACTTGACCAAAAATTTGCCAGACATGAAACCGGCAATGAAGAACCTGAATCCAAACCATTCATCTCGGTAAATGGTGTCATCCAGCGCAGCGATGGTAGCCGCACGGTCTGGATCAATGGCAAAGCACAACATAATGCCGCAGGGAAAAATCCCAATACGGCTCCCGTCACTGTGCCCGGAAAACACGAGTCCATTGAAGTCAAAGTCGGCCAGAGATTACTGATCGACAGTTTGCCCCAATCAAAAGCAGATACTCCGCCTGCCGCTAAAAGTAATAACTAAGGGTGACCATTCACCGCGAAGGCAGCCACCAATTGCATTTGCAACAAGCTGCGGCGTTGATGGTGATGCTGCTCATCATGATTATGGGCTCGGTAGCATTTCTGCTGAGCTCGCTCAATAGTTCGGCGATTCAAATTGATCGCGATAAAAAAACCACCATCGCCCTTGCCCAGGCAAAGGAAGCATTGATTGGCGACACAGTCTCATCACTGTCGTTGGCAACAGCAGGTTACCTGCGCCTGCCCGACTTGGGCTTTGGCATAGGCAATGCACCCGAGGAGGGAAATTCACCGCCAAACTTCTCCGGCAATGACACTGACTATTCTGTGATCGGAAAAGTCCCGTGGAAAACCCTGGGTATTTCTCCTTCACGAGACGGGCAGGGTGAATGTATCTGGTATGTTCTTTCCGGGCGTTTCAAAAACGACCCGACAACCAATAGCGCATTTAATTCGGACACGCTTGGTCAAATTGATGTTGTTGATGGGAATGGCCGCACCATCGCAAGCAATATCGTCGCCTTGCTTATCGCCCCCGGTGTTCCTCTTGATGGACAAAATCGGGCTTTGTCCGATCCTGCTTACACGCAATGCGGGGGCAATTACGATGCCCGTAATTATCTCGATTCCTACAAGAATTCAGATGCGGTTTCCGGCGAGGTAAATTACTTCACCGGCAGCACAGATAACCGCATAGCACTCAACACCGGCCACAAGCGCTTCGTGATGACCGTCAATAATCACTACAACGACCGCTTCTTGTTCATCACTGCCGATGATATTTTTCGCCCCATTATCCGGCGCGCTGATTATTCCGCACAAATAACGCAACTGATGAGCGATTCCTATTTCCATAGCATCAGCATTACCGGCAGCAAAGGAACCGGCAGTGTCATTTGTAATAACCTGAACATCCCGGCCAACCGGATGTTATGTACGAACTGGCTGACGCTGCTTCTTCTAAAATCCACCACGGGCAATTGCAGCCGGGTGCTCCTTTTCGGCGGACAAAAAACCTCTGCCCAAGTTAGAGTAACTGCCTCGGATATAGCCAAACCCGCCAATTATCTTGAAGGAGTCAACCTGACTAATTTTGCATTACCCTCTCCCAACTCCGGCAACTTCACCGGGGCATCGGCTTTCAACGCCAACAGGCCAAGCTCCGATCTACTATGGTGCATCCCATGACACGTAACCCGCTTATCTATTCCCGCAACACAGGATTTTCATTGCTTGAAATGGCCATTGTGCTTGCCATCGTCGGCTTTTTACTCGCGGGCTTAATCCCCTCACTCAGTGCGCAAGTAGATCAGCAGCACAGGAATGACACCATCAAACAAATGAATGAGATTAAAGATGCTTTATACGGTTATGCCATTGTTAACGGTCGGCTGCCCTGTCCCGCCAAAGGCTCAATTGCCACAAATACAGCCAATGCCGGCATATCGGATTGCACGCTAACGATGGGTGTCATTCCTTGGGCAACGCTGGGAACAAGCGAGACGGATGCGTGGAACAGACGTTTTACTTACTCAGCTTCAAGTTCTTTTATCACCACAAATTTCACGCTGGCCTCAAACGGCAACTTGACGGTGAAGACTGCCGCAACGGGCGGTACAAATATCGCCACCAATATCCCCGCAGTGTTTATCTCGCATGGCACAAATGGATTTGGCGCTTACACTCCGGCAGGCATCGCACTCACCACAAGCACCTCCCCTGATGAAGCCGACAATTCTGATCCGGATAGCATTTTCGTGAGTCACGACTTCACCCCCACCTTTGATGATCTCGTGATGTGGATCTCGCCCAATATCCTGTTCAACCGTATGGTGACGGCTGGGAAGCTGCCCTAGGCTCTGCGCCAGGTTGTACCCTGCGGGGTATCTTCCAGCACGATTCCCGCTTCCAGTAATTCTTTGCGAATGCGGTCGGCTTCGGCGAAGTTTTTGGATTTTTTGGCGGCAATACGGGCATCAACCTGCGCATTAATTGTCGCGTCATCCAATCCTCCCGCGACAGCCTCGCCTTGCAGAAATAATTGCGGCTCGCGTTGCAGCAATCCAAGCACACCGGCAATGACTTTAAGTTGCTGTGCGGCTTCTATTGACTGGCTACGGTTCACTTCGTTTGCAAGATCGAAAAGCACGGCCATGGCTTCCGGCGTGTTGAAATCGTCATCCATTGCGTCCTTGAAGCGGATAGCGTAAGGCGTGCTCCAATCAACAATCCCCACATTACCCGCCGATGCAGACGAGACGAATTTGAGTGCCGTATACAATCGGGTCAACGCCACTTTGGCATCATCCAAATGCGCATCCGAATAATTCAACGGGCTGCGGTAATGCGCGCGCAGGATAAAAAATCTCACCACTTCCGCATCGTATTTTTTCAACACTTCGCGGATCGTGAAAAAGTTGCCCAGGCTCTTGGACATCTTTTCGTTATCCACGCGCACGAAGCCATTGTGCATCCAGTAGTTTACATACTGTCCACTGTGCGCGCCTTCACTCTGCGCAATCTCGTTTTCATGGTGAGGGAACTGCAAATCTGCACCTCCGCCGTGAATATCAAAATGATTGCCCAGAATGTCGGAAGCCATCGCGGAACATTCGATATGCCAACCGGGACGGCCTTTGCCCCACTTTGAATCCCATTTCACCTCTTCAGCTTCGCTGTCCTTGGCATGCTTCCATAGAACGAAATCAAGCGGATCATTTTTATCGGAAGCCACTTCCACGCGCTCACCCGCACGCAAGTCTTCCAGTGATTTACCGGAAAGTTTGCCGTAACCCCCAAATTTGCGCACCGCGTAATTCACATCACCATCCGCTGCCAGATAAGCCAAACCATTCTGTTCCAATTGCGCGATCATTTCCAGCATCTGCGGTACATACTGCGTGGCACGCGGTTCGTGGTCGGGACGTTGCACGCCAAGCGCATCGGCATCCTCATGCATCGCGTCGATAAAGCGCTGTGTCAACGCGTGGATGGATTCTTTATTCTCTGCCGCGCGTTTGATGATCTTGTCGTCAATATCGGTGATGTTGCGCACGTAGTTCACCTCAAAACCGGAAGCCTTCAACCAACGATACACCATGTCGAACACCACCATCACGCGCGCATGACCGAGGTGGCAATAGTCGTACACCGTCATGCCGCACACGTACATGCGAACTTTATTTGCATCGATGGGTTTGAATTCCTGTTTGTCGCGGGCGAGAGTGTTATAGATTTTTAGCATACAAATTTCATTATATATTCGGTTAACACTTCCCCTTTAACAAGGGGGACTAAATCGGGTTTATTTCAAGGCCTCCCAGTTCATTCCATAGGCGGCATAATTGGCATTCACGGAGGCGACACCTCTAATTCCCCAGCATGTGGAGATTCCTTTTCAAGGTCTAAGCCAAAATTTGCATCAGTCTCTGGACCATATGTGCTGATATCTCCATGCGCACTAAACAAATCCAGACTGTCACTTAAATTATAGAATGAGACTGGAGAATATTTTAGGTACTCATCAAAAATTATCGGTTCACCAATGCATTTGGTAAAGGAAACTCTAATAGGCGGTTGCCTGTCGCTTAGGAACGCCCCTGTATCTTTTTCTCGAATGGGCGATTTACCTCGGCTGAGGATAACTCCTGATCCGTTATATCCGATAGCTGAGCTAGTGGAAAACAAACTATATCTAAATTCGCCATCCCATATTGATACTGCCTCAGTCCCACCTTTGGGATAATTATAGGAATAATATGAAAATGAATCCCTAGCTAAACGCTTCTGCGGAGGGATCACTTTTTCCAATGCTGAAATGCTGTTTCCCATCCTAAGCTGCATATAACCAACATCTGGGCTTGCATCACGGGAAGCACAAAGTGAAACTTTTTTATGTTGTGGAACCTCACAAGAAAATACCATCACCTCTTGTGAGTAACAGAGTGTGGAAGTCTGTTGTAAATCAGCAATGCGATCTTCATAAGCTTTCTTCAAACAAGATGCCTCTGCACAGCCGTTACGCACTTCTTTTAGCCATTTTTTTTGCACTTTAATGACATCTTGTTTGTTCTCAGATCCTCGGAGTAAATGGTCATAGAAAGTGTTCATTTTGAAATCCATCGACCACAAAGTAGGATTGTTCTTTTCATCACAAATCAAATATTCAACTTTGCTCCGTGCTTTCTTACAATCCAAGTAGGCCGCATGCGTCGTAGTCACCAACGCAAACCAACCTAGAGCAACCCAAGCTGTTCGTTTCATGCAGCTCCTTTGTCAGTGCTGAAACTCATAATTAAAGATCAACCTCGAATGGCTGTTCCTGGCCCATTTACTGTCAGCCAACATCTGACGATCACCCTTGTTCTTTCGCCCAGGAATCTCTCAATGTCACCGTGCGATTGAACACCAGTTTGCCACCTGCTTGATGGTCACGCCGATCCGTCACAAAGTAACCCAGCCGCTCAAACTGGTAGCGTGTTTCCGGTGCGGCGTCTTTAACACTGCTTTCAACCCATCCTTGCACTACGGTGAGTGAAGCCGGGTTCAGATACTTGCAGAAATCCACGTCCTTGTCGCCATCCGGTTCCGCCACCGTAAACAAACGGTCATACAAACGAATCTCGGCAGGCAACGCATGTTCTTGCGATAAAAAGTGAATCACACCTTTGACTTTGCGTCCTTCCGGATTTTTGCCCAGCGTGTTGTGGTCGATACTGCAACGCAACTCGATCACTTTGCCTGTCGCATCCTTCACAGCTTCATCGCAACGCATCACATAACTATGGCGCAGGCGAATCTCGCCGCCGAGCGTGAGGCGCTTCCAACCGGGAGGCGGCACTTCGGCAAAATCATCCGCTTCGATATATAGCGAACTGCTGAACGGGACGACACGCTTGCCCAGATCAGGCAGATTGGGATGAAAGTCGGCTTCGCGCGTTTGTGCGCCGTCGAAATTGGTAATGGTCACTTTCAGCGGATTGATCACGGCCATCACGCGCGGGGCGCGCAATTCCAAATCTTCGCGGATCGCCCCTTCCATCACCGCGATATCCACATTGTTGTCGCTCTTGGAAACGCCGATGCGTTTGGCGAATTCGCGGATGCCCTCCGGTGTGTATCCCCTGCGGCGCATACCGCTGATGGTAGGCATGCGCGGATCATCCCAACCGCTCACGTGTTTTTCATTCACCAATTGCAGCAGCTTGCGTTTGCTGGTGATAGTGTAGTGCAACTCCAAGCGCGAGAATTCATATTGGCGCGGGTGGCAAGGAATAGTAATGTTATCCAGCACCCAGTCGTACAGCGGACGATGATCTTCAAACTCCAGCGTGCAAATGGAGTGCGTAATTCCTTCCAGCGCATCCGAGATGCAGTGGGTGTAATCGTACATCGGGTAGATACACCATTTATCACCGGAGCGGATGTGATGGCTGCGGCGGATGCGGTAGATGGCGGGGTCGCGCATGTTGATATTGGGTGAGGTCATGTCGATTTTGGCGCGCAGCACCATGGCACCGTCGGCAAATTCACCGTTTTTCATGCGCGTAAACAGGTCGAGATTTTCGGCTGCCGAACGATCCCTGTTCGGGCTGTTTTTCCCCGCTTGAGTTAAGGTACCGCGATATTCGCGCATTTGCTCAGGGGTGAGATCATCCACATAGGCCAGGCCTTTGTTAATCAACTCCACCGCGAACCCATACAGCGCATCGAAATAATCCGACGCCCAGCGCACTTCGCCATTCCACTGAAAACCCAGCCAGCGCACATCGTCCTGAATTGATTGCGCGTATTCCTCGCTCTCTTTCTCGGGATTGGTGTCATCGAATCTTAGATTACATTTGCCGTTGTAATCTTTTGCCAGCCCGAAATTCAGACAGATCGACTTGGCGTGGCCAACGTGCAAATATCCGTTCGGCTCCGGCGGGAAGCGGGTGATGATGCTCTTGTGCTTACCGCTGGCAAGGTCGCTATCAATAATCGTGCGAATGAAATTGGAAACCGGGGCTGCTGAATCTGGTGTATTGCTGCTCATGGATCATGAAATGCCTATAACGAAAGATGGCAGATTTTACCCGAAAATGCGTTTGACGCTTTAGGGAAACGCGGATTTATTCGGTTTTGTCGTGTTTCCTTAGGATGATAACTTGTGAAAGATATGCGCTTCTTTGGTAGAATTCGTCCCCTTCCGATGGACTATTCCGTCGATATACGAATTTATAGCATTTTCCGGAAAAATATTTTGATGCATATGATCAAACAATTCAGCCAAAGTATCACGCTCGTTGCGTTGCTGCTGTGTTTCAATCTGGCTACAGCAGACGAAGTTCAGGATGCTAACAAGCTGTTCAAACAAGGGCAACAAGCACAGGCATTGGAAAAATTGGATGCGGTATTGGCTAGCAAGCCCAAAGATGCACAGGCACGCTTTCTCAAGGGGCTGATATTTACCGAGCAAGGCAAAACTGCCGAAGCAATCAAGATTTTCACCGGACTCACAGAGGACTATCCTGACCTGCCCGAGCCATATAACAACATCGCTGTATTGTATGCCGGGCAAGGCCAGTATGAAAAAGCCAAAGTCGAACTTGAAATGGCGATCCGAACACATCCAAGTTATGCAACCGCCCATGAAAACCTGGGCGACATCTATGCAAAAATGGCCAGCCAAGCGTATGACCGCGCGCTGCAATTGGACAAGAGCAATACCGGTACCGCAACCAAACTGGAAATGATTAAAGATTTATTCAGCAGCAATAATCATCGAACTTCGATTGCCTCACGCAATGTTGTTCCCGCGGCAACTCCGGCATCTGCGCCGGATGCGACAGTGCTGGCAACGGCATCCTCTGCGGCGCCAGCCAAACCTGTTGTTGCAACTGCTGAGCAGGTCAAGGCGGCAACATCAAATACATCCTCTCAAAATGCAAGCGAAGAGGTGCTGAAAACAGTTCACGCATGGGCTGCGGCATGGTCATCAAAGGACGCCAAACAATATCTGGCATATTACGCCACCGACTACAAGACGCCCGATGGTGAAGACCGCAGCGCGTGGGAACAACAGCGTCAAGCCCGCATAGCTGCGCCCAAGAGCATTCGGGTCGGCATCAGCAATGCAAAGGTTACTTTGATCGATGATAGTCATGCCAGCGTCAGCTTTAGACAGACTTATCAGGCCAGCCATTTGCACACTTCGTCCAACAAAACATTGGTGTTGGAGAAAAGCAATAACAAATGGCTCATCGCAGAAGAACACGCGGGTAAGTGACCGATGCGATATACAACTATTCCTTTATTGCTGATTGCCGCACTTTGTTCCTCTTTCGCGCAGGCTGAAGAGAATAATTCGCGCAGTATGGAAGCCTTGTTGGCGCATAGTTTGCAAGCCATCGGCAATAACAAGCTCGATGTCGCGCTGAACGAAGTGGACTCTCTGCTCAAGGTCAATCCTAATTTCAAGCTAGCGCAACTGGTCAAGGGTGATTTGTTGCTGGCTCGTTCGCAAGCGCTTAATAATTTCGGCAATGCGCCCAATGCGCCGCGTGATCGCATGGAGGACCTGCGGGATGAGGCGCGCGCACGACTGCTACGCGTGCAGCAACAGCAACCGTTTAACACTGTTCCCAAGTATCTCTGGCAGCTCGATGCAGACCAACACTACGCCATCGTGGTGGACACCAGCAAATCCACACTGTACTTGTATGAGAACGTTAACGGCGAGCCTCATTACGTCGCAGACTTTTATATCAGCGTGGGCAAAAAGGGCGCAGATAAAGTATCTGAAGGAGACCAGAGAACGCCTCTAGGTGTGTACTTCATCAACTCCAAGCTCACCAAAGACAAGCTGACCGATTTTTACGGCTCGGTGGCCTATCCGCTAAGCTATCCCAACGAATGGGATCGGCGCTTGGGACGCGACGGGCATGGCATCTGGTTGCATGGTACGCCGAGCGACACTTACAGTCGCCCGCCACGTGCCAGCAACGGTTGCGTTGTGTTATCAAATGACGACCTCCTGCAAATTGGCAAACATGTGCAAATCGGGCACACGCCCGTCATCATTACCAGCCAGATGGATTGGAGCGACGATAGCGACCGCGCAGACCGCAATGCATTACTGGAAGAAATCGAAAAGTGGCGCAGCGACTGGGCAAGCCGCGACACCGATGCCTACCTCGCGCACTACGCCGGGGATTTCGCCGCAGGCCAGCTCAAATTTGCCGCGTTCGCCGAGCAAAAACGACTGGTCAACTCGGGCAAAACCTGGATCAAGGTTTCGATATCCAAACTCAGCGTCTTCCCCTATCCCAGCCAACCCGGCTTGGTGGTGGTCAGCTTCGAACAGGATTACGACAGCAACAATCTTTCCAACCGCATGATAAAACGCCAATATTGGATGAAACGCAACGATAAATGGCAAATTGTATACGAGGGCTCAGCATGAAAAATTTCGTTAAAACCATATCTCTTTTCGCTTTACTGCTCGCCGGCTTGTGCGTCCTGCCTGCGCATGCAGCTCCAACCCCCGCACAAAAAGGAAAATCCCCCATGGTCAAACTCCACACCAACCTCGGCGTTATTACTATCAAACTGGACGCTGAAAAAGCCCCTAATACTGTCAAGAATTTTCTTGAATATGCAAACAGCGGCTTCTATAGCAATACCATTTTCCATCGCGTGATCGACGGCTTCATGATTCAGGGCGGCGGATTTGAACCCGGTTTGAAACAAAAGCCGGTCAATGCGGCTATCCAGAATGAAGCCAACAATGGATTGACTAATGATGCCTATACGGTTGCAATGGCCAGAACCAACGACCCTCATTCTGCTACAGCACAATTTTTTATCAACGTGAAGAATAATAGCTTCCTGAACTTCACCAGTGAAACACCCCAAGGCTGGGGCTATTGTGTGTTCGGTAAAGTTGTAGAGGGCACCGAAGTCGTTGATGCGATCAAAAAAGTAAAAACGTCCACCAAAGGATTCCATCAGGACGTGCCAACCGAAGATGTCATCATTACCAAGGTTGAAGTTGTCACAGAATAAATATTTACTGGAACGGCGCTCTATGTGCCGTTCCTAGTGGTTTCCTTTATCCGCGATGCCACATTCTTTATTTATCTCCGATCTGCACCTGTGTGTAAACAGGCCTGATACCACGCGCCTGTTTCACCAATTCATCCGGACAATTGCCCCGCAAGCCGAGTCACTTTATATTTTGGGCGACCTGTTTGAATACTGGGCCGGTGACGATGATGCAAATTCCCCATTTCACCTCGAAATTACCGGCGCATTACGAACGCTATCCGGGCAAGGTACCGGCATTTACATCATGCATGGCAATCGTGATTTTCTGATGAATAAGCAACTGGCGAAAGCCTGTCATGCGACATTGCTTGCCGACCCGGTCATGCTTGATCTGTACGGCACGCCGACCTTGCTTACCCACGGCGACGCGTTATGTACCGACGATACGGCTTATCAGATTTTTCGCCAACAAGTGCGCAACGTAACCTGGCAACAGCAATTCCTCGCTCTGCCGCTGGCACACCGCATAGCCCAGATAGAGCAATTGCGGGCAAAAAGTGAATCAGAAAAACAGCTCAAGTCCGTGAGTATCATGGATGTAAATCTTCAGGCCGTAAACGAGTTGCTTTCAGAGCATAATTTCCCGAGACTCATTCACGGACATACACATCGCCCGGCGCACCACTTGCATCACCTCGATGGACACACTTGCGACCGTTGGGTATTGGGCGACTGGGACAAACATGCGAATGCGTTGTACTGTGACGCCGACCGTGTTACGTGGCAAGTTTTTCCCGACGATGCCTCATAGAAGCACTTGTTCTAAAATCCACTATAATGGGTTTGTTCCACAAAAGGAAAAATCGTGAGTTATTCGACGAGTATGCGCCAAACTGTTGATGTGCTGGAAGCGTTGCCCGCCATGCCTAAAATAGCGCAGGAAATATTATCGCTACCAATGGCAAACGATGATAGCAATGAGGTCCTTCTCAAACTCATCGAAAAAGACCCTGCAATCTCGGCCCGAATTGTCGGGCTGTCCAATTCACCCTTGTTTGGCACATCAAGGAAGATCATGAGCATCCATGATGCGGCCGCTGTATTGGGCATCAATCGCATCAAAATGATTGCCATGAGTTTTGCCATGGTCTCATCAATGAGCAGCAACCGTGGCGGCACCCTGAATATAATACAATTATGGCAACACAGTATGTCCGTTGCCATGGCGATGGAAGTGCTCTCACGCGCCATGCCGGTGGATATCAGACCACCAAGTGAGGAAATTTATCTGGCCGGATTGCTGCACGATATTGGCTTTCTGGTATTGCAATATATTAACCCGGATCTGAGCAATCGCTTTCATGCCCGCATTGCCGCGGAAAAATCGCGCTCGTTCGATGAAATTGAAGCCGAAATGCTGGAAATAAGCCACAGCGAGTTAGGCGCGCTGTTGGCGCAACATTGGAATCTTGGTGAAACCATCGTTGCTGTATTGCGTCATCATCATTCCAACAATGAAGCGCCTCCACGCAAGCTACCGCCTCTAATCATTATGACTGATTTGATCGAAAGAATGCTGCCCACCTTTGAAGGACTGGAGTCTGTTTCAGAAACGATCAACACCGAAGAATGGAATGCACTTGGAGTTACCACTGACGATATCCCCCGAGTGGAAGCCGCAATACGTAAACGCGCTGCAGAGATAGCCACAGAGATTGAGCAATAACGCGGCTTATTTTTTCTCCTTGCACAATTGTTTGCATGGCACTCCGTCGCCGGTCTTATCCAGAGATTTCACTCCGCATTGCGTAAAGTAAAAATTCGCCTCCTCACAAGAATTCATTTGTGAGCAATGTCTTTTGCGTCCGCAGGTGGTGTCGTTAAACACACCGATTCTGGCATGTGATGCCGTCGTTTTTCTTTCTTTTTTCGGTGAATCTGATCTTGTCGGCGGGTGTGTCCTGCGCCATACCCATGGCGCTATCGGGCTGCGTTGCGACCACAGACCTCGATGTGCCTGTTGCGCCTCACTTTGCAAGGCCATGTAGCCGCGTCCCGGTTTGTAATAAGAATACTCCCATGCCATGCCGCGCTTGACCATTTCTTCATTAACGTTAAGACCATCCACCGAGACCAGCGCAACCGTACGGCCATATTTATCGACAGCTTTCGAGTCTATGTGCGCCATTTTTTTGAATGCCATTTCAATCATGACTTGACGTGCATCCATACCGAAAGGCTGATCTTTTTCAGGTGCATCTATATTCGCCAGCCTTATTTTTACTTTCGCATTATTGTGCAAGACGACCAGCGTGTCGCCATCAATTACCACGATGACTTTGGCGTTGTACTCTTCTGCAGCAGCGCAATTGACCCAAATTAATAACGACATCAAGGCCAATATTTTTTTCACGTCAGGACACTTTTGATGATAGCCAGGCACAACAACGCATAGCCGGCGGCAAGGATATCGTCGAACATGACGCCCAAACCGCCATGCCATGTTTTGTCAAAATGACGAATGGGTTCCGGTTTCCAAATGTCGAACAGACGAAAAAGAGAAAACGCCAACAACTGCCAAATAAATCCGTCCGGGGTAAAGAACAGCACCAGCATAAAAGCGACGATTTCGTCCCACACAATACCGCCGTAATCGGACACTCCCAACTCGCGCCCCGTCTTGTCACACATCCACACGCCGATAGCAAACGCGAAAACCAGTATCAAAATAAATAGCGCTTCCGACACACGGGGTGCCAGATACCAATACAAAGGAAACGCAACAAGCGTACCAGCCGTACCGGGGGAACGAGGAAACAAACCGGCCCCGAAACCAAAAGAAAAGAAATGCGCGGGATGACTGAATACGAATTTCCAGCCCGGTTGAAATTTCAATTCGTCATGCGAAGTGATCATAGCCTTGCTCCTTGATCTGCATAATGCCTCCATCGGCTGCCCGCACCGTACAAGCGTTGCCTGCCGTGACCTTGCCAATACGCGTCAGCGGCAAGGCCAGCGTAGCAGAAATTTTTTCAATTTCAGTGCGATATGCAACCGATGCGGTAAAACATAATTCGTAGTCATCTCCACCGGACAGAATGCATCGTTGCACGATGTTATCCGCTTGGCTGCCTGAATTAACACAGGGAATAGCCGCGTAACTTATCTCAGCTCCCACTCGTGACCGCTCAAGAATATGTCCGAGATCCGCCAACAACCCGTCTGAAATATCAATTGCACTATTGGCAATGCCGCGCAACGCCAAACCCAAAACAACCCGGGGCTGCGGCTGATGCAAGCGCACGCCACTTGCGGCAAATTCATGCTGTTGCAACGCGATACGCCCTTGCATATGTGCCAAAGCCAAGGCGGCCCCACCCAGCGTACCCGACACCCAGATATCATCGTCCACTTTGGCACCGCCGCGTTGTAGTGCCTTCCCTTTCGGAACTTCACCCATGATGGTGACGCACAAATTAAGCGCGCCGCGCGTAGTATCACCGCCGACCAATTCAACACCGTGCTGCTCTGCCAATGAAAAAAATCCGCGACTAAATTTTTCCAGCCATGCGCCTTCAATTGACGGTAACGACAAAGCCAGCGTTGCCCAGCGTGGCTTGGCACCCATTGCAGCCAGATCGGAAAGGTTGACTGCAAGCGTCTTATGTCCGAGCAATAACGGATCGGCATCCGGAAAAAAATGTGTCCCGCTGACGAGCATGTCAGTTGACACCGCCAACTCCATGCCTTCACCCAATTGCAATAATGCAGCATCATCGCCTACACCCAGAATCGCACCGGGGGTAGCACGGGTGAAGTAACGCTTAATTAGATCGAATTCAGACATACCCACATGAACAACACCCAAATATCGTAGGGTGGGCACGTTTCTGTGCCCACGAGGCATCTAGTTCAGCGTGAGCACCAAAGCATGCCCACCCAACTTTCTGGCAACTCTTATTTTGCCGCCACTTCCACTGCGCGCAACTGCATCGCAAGCTTATCCAGCACGCCATTGACGAATTTATGGCCATCACTACCACCAAAGGTTTTTGCCAATTCCACACCTTCGTTGATAACGACCCGGTAAGGCACCTCCGGCAGATTGGTCAATTCAAAAGCCCCCAGCAACAGCACCGAGTATTCGATGGGGCTGAGTTCATTTAATCCGCGATCAAGAAGCGGTGCGATTTTCACTGACAGCGCTTCGTGCTGCCCCACCGCACCACGCAATAATTGGCTGAATAATTCCACATCGTAACGGCCCAGGCTCTTTTCCGCACGGGTGGTTTTGTCAATCTCCGCGACATCGGAACCCGCCATACGCCATTGGTAAATACCCTGCAATGCCAGTTCGCGCGCACGATGGCGCGCACTTTTGGCCGGGGCATTATTCGCCTTGTCGCTCATACAATTGCCTTCAGCAGGTTCGCCATCTCGATGGCAACCAAAGCCGCCTCGGCACCTTTCACGTTCATGCGCACCTCGGCTTGCTCATCGGTATCCGTGGTGAGAATCGCATTGGCTATTGGTACACCGGCATGCAACTGCACCTCGCCCACGCCGCGCGCAGACTCATTCGACACAACCTCAAAATGATAAGTATCACCACGAATCACTGCACCCAATGCAATGAGCGCATCGAACTGATGCGTCTGCGCCATGTGCTGCAATACCAGCGGGATTTCCAAAGCACCCGGCACTGTCGCCAGCGTGATGTCAGCCTCACGCACTCCCTGTTTGACAAGCTGAGCACAACTCGAAGCCAGCAGCCCCTCACACACAGTCGTGTTGAAACGACTCTGTACAATGCCGATGCGCATTCCTGTTCCGTTCAAATTTTGTTCTATTTCTCTCATTTGGTTTCCTTGTAACGTTTTTAGCTATGGGCTTGAGTATAACCCACCACTTCCAAACCGAATCCGGCCATGCTCGGAATCTTGCGCGGAGTGGCCATCAGTCGCATCTTGCCAACATTAAGGTCGCGCAATATTTGTGCGCCAGTTCCATAGCTGCGGGAATCCCATAGCGCATGATGCCCTTCCATCTTGGTTGCCGCACGAGCCAGCAGGTTCGCGGATGTTTCCGGGTGATGCATCAACACCAGTACCCCTGCCGGAGACTGGCTGATTTTTTGCAATGCGTCATGCACACTGGTGGAATTCGGATAGCTCACCTGCTCCAGAAAGTCCATGACCGATAACGGCTCATGCACGCGAACAAGTGTCTCTTCCTGCTGCTGGATATCTCCCTTTACCAGAGCCAGATGAGTTTGCAACAGGATCTTATCGGTATAAGTAAACAGATCGAATTCGCCATAAGATGTTTGCACTTTACGTTGCGCAACACGCTCAACCAGTTTCTCGTTGTGGCTGCGATACTCGATCAAATCGGCAATGGCGCCGATTTTCAAACCATGCAGCTTGGCAAATTCGACCAGGTCCGGCAAACGTGCCATTTCGCCATCTTCCTTGATGATCTCGCAGATCACCGCCGCCGGCATCAACCCGGCCATGTGCGCCAGATCGCAGCCGGCTTCGGTATGTCCGGCACGTATCAGCACGCCCCCCTGCCGCGCCATGATCGGGAAGATATGGCCGGGTTGGACGATGTCGGCAGGCTTGGCATCCTTCTTCACCGCAGCCCTGATGGTGGTGGCACGGTCGGAAGCGGAGATGCCTGTGGTCACCCCTTCCGCAGCCTCGATGGAAACGGTGAAATTGGTACCGAGCGGACTCTTGTTTTCCCGTGCCATATGCGAAATGCCAAGCTGTTGGCAACGCTCTTCGGTCAGCGTCAGACAGACCAAGCCGCGCGCATGGCGGATCATAAAATTGATGGCTTCCGGCGTAACAAATTCGGCGGCAAAAACCAAGTCGCCCTCATTTTCGCGGTCTTCTTCATCCACAAGGATAACCATCCGCCCGGCACGGATTTCAGTGATGATGTCGTGTATCGGTGCAATATCGGTCATTTCAATCCTTCTTTCTCTGCATATATCATCCGTTCCACATAACGCGCAATTAAATCAATTTCCAGATTCACTTTTGCCCCCGCCTTCAATTGATTCAGCGTGGTCACGGCCAGCGTATGCGGAATAAGATTCACTTCAAACTCGGCCCCCGAAACGTGATTCACTGTCAGGCTGACACCGTCGATAGTGATGGAGCCTTTCACCGCGATATATTTCGCCAACGTTTGCGGGGCACGCACGACCAACCGCCAGCTCTCACCGATATCATTGAAGGCAACCACTTCGCCCACGCCATCCACATGCCCGCTGACCAAATGCCCACCGAGCCGATCGGCCAGTCGCAGTGCTTTTTCCAAATTGACCAGCTTGCCTTGCTTGTCCAGCCCAACCGTGCAATCCAGCGTTTCACGCGATACATCGACGGTGAATGTCTTGTCTTCAATTTTTATCACGGTCAGGCAAACGCCGTTGACTGCAATGCTGTCCCCCAGTGACACGTCATCCATCCCCAGGTCTTCGGTACTGACGCTCAAGCGCAGTCCGCCATCACGATCAAGTGCACGACTGATAGTGCCGACATCGGCAATGATTCCACTAAACATTTTTTACCCTCACCCTAGCCCTCTCCCGCAAGCGGGCGAGGGGATTTAAAACGTGCGCCAGAATGCGCAAATCTTTCCCGACATGCCGCACATCCTGCCACAACAATTCCACGCGCTGATTGAGATCTGTCAACTCGTCCAATTGCGCCATTCCCCGTGCCATATCGCCGAGCAACTGAGGCGCGAAATATAACACCAACTCATCGACCAGCCCTGCTTTCAAAAATGCACCGTTCAACGTACTGCCTGCTTCCACCATCACTTCGTTGCAACCTATCGATGCCAAGTGCCGCAATGTGGCTGACAAATCAACCTGTCCGTTTTCATCCGCCAACACCACAACTTTTGCCCCGGCCTGTTCCAAAGCGGATATCTTGGTTGCGTCAGTGCTGGCTGTAACGACCAACACTGGTCCGCCTTGAAAAATTTTTGCGTCACAAGTGATGCGCAAACGGCTGTCCAGCACCACGCGCAACGGTTGCCGCGGGATAGAAATATGACGCACCGAAAGTTGGGCGTCATCTTTTAAAATTGTACCGATGCCCGTCAGTACGGCACACGAACGCGCTCTCCAGACATGCGCATCACGCCGCGCTTCTTCACCCGTAATCCATTGACTCACACCGTTCGCTAAGGCTGTGCGCCCATCCACACTCGCCGCAATTTTGCTGCGCACCCACGGCAAGCCCGAGGTCATGCGTTTCACAAAACCGATATTGAGAGTACGTGCTTCCGCCTCCATCAGGCCGCATTCCACATCTATTCCAGCCGCTTGTAACCTGGCAATGCCTTGCCCTGACACCAGCGGATTCGGATCTTGCATGGCGACGACTACGCGTGCAACCCCCGCCGCAATGAGTGCCTCGGCACAGGGCGGCGTGCGCCCGTGGTGACTACAGGGCTCAAGTGTAACGTAGGCCGTCGCTCCTCTTGCCTGCCCGCCTGCCGCACGCAAGGCCAGCGGCTCCGCATGAGGTTCGCCTGCCCGCTCGTGCCAACCTTCACCGATCACAGTAGTGCCTTTGACTAGCACGCAACCAACACGCGGGTTCGGCGTTGTGGTAAACAAACCAAGCTCGGCGAGATGCAGCGCCCGAGCCATCCACTGACTATCGACAGCATTCATGCTTTATCGGATTGACGACGTTTTGTAGAGGGTTTGGAGACGGCATCAATTGCATCGGAAAAGTCCCCGACATCTTGAAAACTTTTATAGACAGAGGCAAAGCGAATATAGGCAACCTTGTCCAATTTGAGCAATTCTTTCATCACCATCTCGCCCAATTGGCGTGAACCGATTTCGCGCTCACCCAGCGCAAACACCTTTTGTGTGACATGATCGATCGCTGCATCCACCAACTCTGTTGAAACCGGACGCTTATGCAATGCGCGCGAAAAACTGGTGCGCAACTTTTCCGCATCGAACTCGCAACGCATTCCATTCTGCTTTACCACCTGCGGCATGCGTAATTCCACGGTCTCGTAGGTGGTAAAACGCTTGTCGCAAGACAAGCATTTGCGGCGACGCCGGATGCTATCGCCCTCCTCGTTCTCGCGAGTATCCACCACTTGGGTGTCGGGATGTTTACAGAATGGACATTTCATTTTTAAGTGCAGTCATTAGTCGTTAGTCGCCAGTTATTTAGTTAAAAACCGCCGCCTGCCGGCGACAAAATCAACTAACGACTAGCGACTAACCTCTGGCAACTAGTTTCCGTAAACCGGAAACTGGGTCGTCAGCTTTTTCACTTCGCCAACTACGCGTGCGATTACAGCATCGTCGTTCGGCGCATCAAGCACATCGGCAATCAAATGTGCCAATTTTTCTGCTTCCAATTCTTTGAAGCCGCGTGTTGTCATCGCGGGCGAGCCAATACGGATACCAGAGGTAACGAACGGCTTTTCAGGGTCATTCGGAATGGCGTTCTTGTTCACGGTAATGTGAGCCTTGCCCAGGGCAGCCTCGGCATCTTTGCCTGTCAATTTCTTGGCGCGCAGATCAACCAGGAAAACATGGCTGTCAGTTCGGCCGGATACAATTCGCACACCGCGCTCTTGCAGCACTTTAGCAATTACGCGCGCATTGTCGATCACTTGCTTTTGATACTGCTTGAACTCATGACTTGCAGCTTCTTTGAAGGCAACCGCTTTGGCGGCGATAACGTGCATCAGCGGCCCGCCTTGCAACGCGGGGAAAATCGCCGAGTTAAGCGCTTTTTCATGTTCTGCTTTTGCCAAAATCAAGCCACCGCGCGGACCGCGCAAAGTCTTGTGGGTCGTCGTGGTCACAAAGTCGGCGATACCTACCGGGCTAGGGTAAACACCTGCGGCAACAAGCCCTGCATAGTGCGCCATATCCACAAACAAGTATGCATCGACGCTGTCGGCGATAGCGCGAAAGCGCTTCCAGTCGATCACCAGTGAATAAGCCGAGGCTCCGGCCACAATCATCTTGGGCTTATGCTCGTTTGCCAATGCCTGTACTTGATCATAGTCAATCTCTTCTTTTTCATTCAGGCCATACTGGATAGCGTTATACAGCTTGCCACTGATGTTCACCGATGCGCCATGCGTCAAGTGGCCGCCATGAGCCAAACTCATACCCAGAATCGTATCGCCCGGCTTAAGCACCGAAACGTAAACTGCCTGGTTTGCCTGCGAACCGGAATGTGGCTGAACGTTGGCATATTCAGCACCGAACAAAGACTTGGCACGGTCAATGGCCAATTGTTCCGTCACATCCACAAACTCACAGCCGCCGTAGTAGCGCTTGCCCGGATAACCTTCCGCGTATTTATTGGTGAGCTGACTACCCTGCGCTTCCATGACTGCCGGACTGGTGTAATTCTCGGAAGCAATCAACTCGATGTGATCTTCCTGACGGGCAGTTTCTTTTTGGATCGAGTCCCATAGTTCGGGATCAACGACAGCGATGGTATTTTTGCGCGAGAACATGACAACCTTTCAAATTAAGGAGAAAACGGAAAGACGCGCATTTTATCATGCCACCATGAATACTCCAGAAAGTCTGAAAATCAAGAAATCAGGTGAATAGGCTCCTCGAATACCCTACCACGAAAGCATATTGTATTATTGCAATGACCTTAGAGTTTCTTTGCAATTATTTGCGTGGCGGACGTATTGCCAGCACTACCGCAGCAACCAGCACGATCAAGATAATTAACTCAATGAGCATTAAATTCACCTACCCGCAACAGACATTCTCTCGACTAAAATCGATCCGCATTGGCGCGAACCCTGTACCAACACATCATTGCCCACTGCGACAATTCCTTTGAACATCTCTTTAAGATTGCCTGCGATGGTAATTTCTTCCACCGGATATTGAATTTCCCCGTGCTCAACCCAGAAACCGGCCGCACCGCGTGAATAGTCGCCGGTCACCGGGTTTACACCGTGACCGAGCAGTTCGGTAACCAGCAAACCGCGATCCATTTTTTTCAACAAGCCATTGAAATCCAACTCGCCCGATTCCACAATAAGGTTATGGTTGCCGCCCGCATTGCCGGTTGTTTTCATGCCGAGTTTTCGCGCGGAATAGCTGCCCAGAAAATAACCATTCAACACGCCGGCATCAACGATGGTGCGACGCTGCGCCTTTACCCCCTCGTCGTCAAAAGGACTACTAGCCAAGCCTCTGCGAATGCCCGGCACATCATCAATGCGGATATTTGAAGAAAACACCTGTTCGCCCAACTGATCCAGCAGAAAAGAAGATTTGCGATACAAACTGCCACCGCTCACCGCATTTACAAAATGCCCTATCAGACTGGCGGCAATCGGCGCTTCAAACAGCACGGCACATTGCGTGCTCGCAATACTGCGTCCGTTCAAGCGGCGCACCGTGCGTTCTGCGGCGATGCGTCCGACTTCTTCCACCTTCAATATTTCTGCCGCATTGCGCGCCACGCCATACCAGTAATCGCGCTGCATCGCATCATCATTGCCAGCGATCACGGCGCAACTGACACTGTGACGGGATGTTGGGAATCCGCCAACGAAGCCCAAACTATTCGCATACACGAAATGCGCCTCATGCACATTAACGCTTGCCCCCTCGGAGTTGTTAATGCGTTTATCGGTGGCAAAAGCTGCCTGCTCGCACTCCCGCGCCAGCGAAATTGCGTCATCCACATTCAGCAACCACGGATGGTACAGGTCGAGATCGGGGAACTCCGTTGCCAGCATATCGACTTCGGGCAATCCGGCACAATCGTCAATAGCGGTAAAGCGCGCGATGTTCAACGCCGCATCTACCGTATCGCGCACCGCCTGCGCTGAAAAGTCGGATGTGCTGGCATTTCCACGCCGCTGCCCGATAAATACCGAGACGCTCAGCCCCTTGTCGCGATTGTACTCGATGGTCTCAACTTCGCCCTGGCGCACACTGATGCCTTGTCCAAAGCCGTCTGACACCTCGGCGGAAGCGGCTGTCGCGCCTTGCTTGCGCGCATATTGAAGCAGATCTTGAGCAATCTCCCGCAAAGTTTCCGGGGTATGGGAAAAGCGTGATTCGTGGATTACGGTAGCTGTCATAAATAAATTTTAAGTAAAACGGTTTCTCGGAAGGCGCTATCATATCAACATCTGTTTATATTTACCCATCGCCATGAATCAACACCAAGACGACGAAGACCTCGTTGACCTCCCCCCCAGCAAGACCAAGATCAAGAAACAAATGCTTGAGCTGCAGAATATCGGCGAACAACTGGCTGATTTGAATAAAGATCAGTTAAAGGAACTGGAACTTCCCGAGAACCTGCGCGACGCAATAAATGAAGTTAAAAAGATGACCAAATTTGGCGCTATCAACCGGCAGATGCAATATATCGGCAGACTGATGCGCGATGTGGACACTGCCCCCATCATCGCCAAACTGGAAGTCTGGAAAGGCACTTCGAAACAACATATTACCTGGCTACATCAGGTAGAGAACTGGCGTGACCGCCTGCTGGCCGAACCGAATGCCCTTACCGAACTACTCGCTGCTTATCCGCAATCGGATGCTCAACGTCTGCGTGCGCTAATACGCAATGCGCTCAAGGAAAAAGAACTGTCGAAGCCCCCGAAGAGCTTCCGCGAACTTTTTCAAGTACTCAGAGAGATCGTTCCCGAAGCGCAATAGGCGGAATCCAAAATGCCCGCTATTCTTCCCCATATTAGCGTTGAAACTTCACCATCACCCCGTTACAGCATTATCTGGCTGCATGGCTTGGGAGCTGATGGCGAAGACTTTGTCCCCATCGCGGAAGAAATAAACTTGCCGGTTGCTGTGCGCTATATTTTCCCCCATGCGCCAAAACGACCTGTCACTCTTAACGGCGGGTTTGTCATGCGAGCCTGGTATGACATCTCGGAAAACGACCTTGTCGCAACTCAAAAAAACAACAGTAGCCCAAAACAAGATGCCACTGGAATACATGCTTCTCAAGCGGAGATAGATAAACTCATAGCCCAAGAGCAACAACGCGGCATTCCCTCGGCACATATTTTTCTGGCCGGATTCTCGCAAGGTGGCGTTATCGCGCTGCAAACCGGGTTACGCTACCAAGAACCGCTTGGCGGCATTCTTGCACTTTCAACTTATTTGGCTTTAGCCGATACTCTCCCTGCTGAAGCAAGCATCGCCGCGAAATCCACACCGATTTTCATGGCACACGGTCGCAATGACCCTATCGTGCCCTACGCACTTGGCAAGGCATCCAGAGAAATACTAGTGCAACAGGGTTATCATCCGGACTGGCACGAATACCCGATGCAGCATTCGGTTTGTCAGGATGAAGTGAGCGATATTAAGGCTTGGCTTTCGCAACGTATCAAGCCATAGGAACGGATAGTACACGCCCCTACTCGCTCGATTCCTGCTCCATTTTTCGGTAGCGCGCCAGATCATAATCATCCCCGCTCTCAACCAACCCCAACGACAATAGCAGATAGCTTTTCCCTTCCAGCGTCATCTTGAAACTGCGGCTGGGCAAGAATATACCCGGCCTCATCAGCAACCACGCCTCACCGCTGTTGTCATTCGGTTTGCTTAAATACAGAGACAGATGATCAGTTTCTTGCGTACGCAAACTATCCGCCACACTCAGAAAAACGCCGATCACCTGATTGGTCAAAATCTCCACACCAACCAGCAGATTATTTTGTGCGTCACGGCTTAAGCGCCGCACAATACCGACGCCCCAATGTCCCAGATTTTCCGGTTTGCTGCCGATTAACGTACCGATTTTGACGGCTTCCAGTTGTGAAGATGCAACCGCACTGCAAAACCCTGTTGCACTTACGTCCTCGACTTCCCATATAGTGTTGCCCTTATTGTCCAAATGCAAATTTATATCAGCGTTGTCGATCAGATTTTGAAAGCCATTGGATACCTGCAGATTCACACTTAACTTGCGGCGCGCGTTCTTGCGCGTCACGGGAGGCGAAGCAGAACGGCTGATCAGTTGATGCGCGACTTCATCCAGTATCTCGGCATCATAAACGGAACCGAACAAATTGAGCTCTTGCGGCACCACTCCTTTTTTCAGTGTACGAATTAAATCATTGAGCCCGTTTTTTAATCCGCCCACCCCGAAAAAACGCATACTCGGGTGAATCGTCCCTTCACCACTTGCCCGAAACGGAGTCCCGGGCTGTGCCAAATTAATAGCCCACAGGCTACCCTCACCCGCCTGCAACCCCACTTCCAAATATTTATTCTCATGCGCAATCAAACGTTCGGCAATATGAATCTGCAAGGGAGCGAACGAACCGGTTCCCACCGAATACCAAACTATTGCACTGGCAAACTCTCGCCTTGCCGATGTGTTGATTCCCGAACCCGGATAAAGGGTAACGATCTCATCCAAAAACCCATTCTTTTCCGCAAATACATATATCGCGGCAAGATTCACCCACAGCACAGGCTCTATTTGTTCATAACGTACAGCCGCTAACTTCATCCGGTTCAACACGGCAACAATCGCCCGCGAAGCCAATAGTACCAACTGTAATTTGCCCACATCCCCGGCGCGGACTGCCTTGCGGCATTGCGCAAAAATATTCGCGTAATTCTGTTCGCTAAACTTGAAAAATTTATTCAGAACCGCCCATATAAGGTTCTCTTGAAATTTATTTAGCGGCTGTGCTGTGAAATAGTCACGCTGCAATTTGCGCACATAAGGCTGGGCTGCTTCATCCAGCAAACTCAGCACCGCAACTTGATGATCCAAACGAAATTCTGTTGCGCGGTTCTCCAGTTCCTCAATCCAACCGGTAATTTCTTCCAGTGCTTTAAACGCATCGGCTTTCGGTAACACCTCCAATAACTGTTGAACAGATTTGATATCTGCCAAGGGATGATCCGATTTTTTGCCGAACAAACTTGCCAACATAAGCCCCCCAAACCTTGACGCTTCCATATAGGGCGCTATATAAGCACAAATTGGACGAACTGCCCATAGGCAAAATATCCCGGCACAAAATGAAATCTATCTTCTTGCTACAGGACAACACCCCCTTCCCCCCGGTCGAGTTTGCGCTTCAGCAGCCCAACGGATTGCTCGCGGCAGGCGGGAATTTATCTCCTGAGCGTATATTGGAAGCCTATCGCCATGGCATCTTTCCGTGGTTCAATGAAAATGACCCGATATTATGGTGGAGTCCAAACCCGCGCATGGTGCTATTTCCAAGTGAATTCAAAATCTCGCATTCTTTACGCAAGGAATTGCGTAAAGACACGTTTGAGGTGCGTTTTGACAGCGCTTTCGAGCAAGTAATGCGCGCATGTGCCGCCCCGCGCAAAGAGCAAGCCGGAACATGGATTTTGGAAGAAATGATAGCAGCCTATTGCGAATTGCATCGCCGGGGCTATGCCCATTCGGTTGAAATCTGGATAGACGGCGAACTTGCCGGAGGACTTTACGGTATGGCAATAGGCAAGATGTTTTACGGCGAATCCATGTTCAGTCGCCGCACGAATGCCTCTAAAATTGCCCTCGCCCACCTCGCCAAACAACTGGAATTCTGGAGTTTTGGCATGATCGACTGCCAGATGAACACCCCGCATCTGGCTTCACTCGGCGCACGTGAAATATCACGCGAAGAATTTATCATTCGTCTGCAAGAATTGATACACTATCAGGAAGAACCCTCTCCTTGGCGATGGGCTTACCCGAATTCGAATATATTTAATGAAGGACGCTTGTGACTTTACTGCGCGACATCCCGCTTTCTGCGCTACAGTTTTACTTGACCTCGCCCTATCCATGCAGTTATCTGGAAAATCATGAGGCACGATCGCAAGTTGCCACCCCGGCATTCTTAATTACGCCGGCGGTTTACTCGGAATTGATAAAACACGGCTTTCGTCGTAGCGGCACATTCACCTATCGCCCGCGCTGCGACAATTGTCACGAATGCACACCGGTACGAATCGATGTTGACAAATTTGCCGCCAATCGCTCACAACGACGCAGTTGGAAACAGCATCATGCCCTTGACGTCACTTTGCACTCGCTCGAAGACCGCGCCGAATATTTTCCGCTTTACCAGCGTTACCAAAACACGCGCCATCGCGATGGCGGGATGGATCATGACAGCCCGGAACAATACCGCAGCTTTCTCCTGCAAAGCCATGTGGATTCAATGCTGGTAGAGTTTCGTGAAGCCGGTATATTGCGCATGGTCAGCATCATCGATGTACTGGCGGACGGACTCTCATCTGTCTACACCTTTTACGAGCCAAACCTAGCAGGCAGCAGCTTCGGCACCTTCAATGTATTATGGCAAATCGAACTATGCCGCAAACTGCAACTGCCCTTTTTATATCTCGGTTATTGGATCAAACAAAGCCAAAAGATGGCGTATAAAGCCAACTTTCAGCCTTTGCAGGGGTTGAGACAGGGGACTTGGCAGCAGCTTGATGTGTTCACTTAAGCAGGCGGCGGCGCAACAAAAAAACAAACTCATCACCGTTCACTTCAGATGACAACAAATCATTTCCCGTTTGTTTGCAGAAGGCCACAAAATCGTCGGGTGATTTTTTATCTGTCGCAATGACTCTTAGTACTTGACCGCCCTCCATGGTCGCCAATGATTTTTTTGCACGCAGGATAGGCAACGGGCACGCCAGTTGCCGCACGTCAAGCTCCACATCAAAAGTGCTTTCGCTCATACGGTGATCTCTCCGCCAAACTGTGCCCACGCCGAAATGCCGCCTTGTAAATTGTAAACGTCTGTCATCCCCTGATTCGCCGCGAAAGAGGCAGCTTGGGCTGAGCGACCACCCACTTGGCAGTAAAATACTGTGGGGGTACTTGCATCCAGTTCTTTTACACGCGCAGGCAGCAAGTGCAATGGCAGCATCTCAGCGCCTTTAATATAGCCGCGTGCCACCTCTGCCGCTGTGCGTACATCAACCAGCTTTACTTTGCCCTCTGCGAGCAGGGGTTCTAATTCTGTTACCGTCATAATTTTAAAGCTGCTCATTTCTTTGCTTACCTCATCAAAAAATCAATTCGACTCCTGATTATCACTTAACAAATGCGAAATACGGGTATTCGCCACCGCCAGACGCCTTGCTAACATATGCAGAAAGGCATCACTAAACTGATAGCGACAACCTTGTGTTGCTTTTGCCAGAACGTCCGGATTGAGCTCGATTAAAGTCACGTCTGTTTTTGTAACCACATCTGTAGTACGTTTGGAAACCTTCTCGGAAAGATGCGCCATTTCACCGAAGCAGTCACCGGCATGCAACAGGCTTAGCAATCTTCCCTGCTTGAGCACTTTCACCGTACCCTGTGCGATGATGTAAAAATTCCGGCCTTCGTCTCCCTCGGTGATGACGCGCTCATCCTGTATAAATTTGTTCCACACGCTGATACGCAGCACTTCCCACAACTCGACATCGCTAAAGTTTTTGAAAAAAGGCAAGGAACGCAGCGTGTCAAATTTCTCTGTATCAAACATCTTGTCTTGAGGTTCAACATTTTCGGCGATGAAGGCCGACAGATCGCGCGCAAACTCATCCCATTGTTGATAGCGATGGGAAATATCCTTGCACATGGCGCGCAGCACGATCGCATCCAATGCCGGGGGTATTTCGGGTCTGAAAGTACTGGGCGGAGACGGATCAATGTTCATGATCTGGTAAATCATGCTGTAGTTATTCGCCGCATCAAACGGCAACCTGCCCGTCAACAAGCGATACATGGTTACCCCGAGCGAATAGATATCTGTCTGATGGGTCAGCGCATGTTCTTCGATTTGCTCCGGCGACATATAGGCTGGCGAGCCAAGACCGCTCACTTGTGTATCTTGCTGACTTTCGATAATAGCCGCGCCGAAATCGGAAATTTTGATTTCATTATCACCATACACGAGAATATTGGCCGGTTTGATATCGCGATGGATCACGCCCTGGCTTTGGGCGTATTCCAACGCCTTGCAGCACTTGTAGATAATCTCGGCGGCCGTACCCAGCGGAAGCAAATGATCCACTTCCGAACTGCGCTCCAACGTCTCTCCGTCAATGTATTCCATCACCATGTAATTCACATCGTCGTCAATCACGGCGTCGTAAACTTTGACAATATGCGGATGGGATAACTTTCCGGCCAAGGCAGCTTCGGTGACCAGCAATTTGCGAAAGACTTTGGCAATTGAACTGTTATGAGTAGTGTCGAGGTTAAATAACTTCAACGCCACCTGTTGGTTATTGAAAGAATCAATCGCCAAATACACAGTGCTGGTTGCACCGCGACCAAGCTCTTTTACTATTTCATATTTTCCAATATTTTTCATTGCCAGCCAGCTTACCAAGAACTTGCCATTTTGCGGATTTATTTTGCTCGTGTCCAGACTGGCTTTGTTCACAGCTATTCATTGCGGCCTCCTATCGCCCCCGACTTACCCATAAAATATTTACGTCTATTGGCGGTGTAATTTGTGGAACTGTCTATTCTATATTTATGGTCACATCCATAAACTATTGGTGTTAAAACTCGTAAAACGCTTTTGGCTCCAATTCAAAGCGGTTATCATATTACGCATGAAACGAATTCTTTTTCTGCTGCTCTGTTTTGTCACGCTGGCTTGCTATGCCGACGGGTTGCCTGATTTGGGCGACGAATCGCAACAGATGATCTCTCCGCTGCAAGAGCGCCAGATCGGTGAACAAAGCATGTACCAAATCCGTGCCGACAAATCCTATCTGGATGACGCGGAAATTGCCGACTACCTCAATCAATTGGGTAGCCTGCTGGTAGCGAATAGCCCCGAACCGTCAATGGAATTTGAATTCTTTGCCATCAATGACAGCACCATCAATGCCTTCGCCATGCCCGGAGGCTTTGTCGGCGTAAACACCGGCTTGATTCTTCTCGCGGAAAACGAGTCCGAGTTGGCTTCGGTACTCAGCCATGAAATATCCCACGTCACGCAACATCATTTTGCAAGAATGATCTCCGGTCAGAAGTATGACTCTTTGGCCGCACTTGCCACAATCGCCGTTGCCATTCTCGCCGCCCGCAATAACCCCCAGGCTGCCACAGCCGCCATTATGGGAGCCGAAGGCGGGGCCATTCAACACCAGCTTAATTTTACCCGCGCCAATGAACAGGAAGCAGACCGCATCGGTATTGCAACCTTGCAAAAATCAGGCTTCGATACCCGCGCCATGCCTGCTTTCTTTTCCCGCATGCAACGGGCAACCCGCTTGATAGAAGGCAATGCACCCGCTTATCTGCGCACCCACCCCGTAACAGCAGACCGTATCGCAGAAGTTGACAACCGAGTTCAGCAAATGCCTTTTCACCTTGTGCCAGACAGCCTTAACTATCAACTGGTGCGCGCCAAGATATATGCCATATCGAAACCTCCCGCCGAGGCGGTGGCTTTCTTTAGGTCTGCTTTGGGTGATCTGAAGTTCGGCAATCCTGTTGCTAACCGTTATGGGCTGACACTCGCTTTGTTACGCAACAAACAAGAAAAACTGGCGGCGGAAGAATTTGTCACTCTGCAAAATCAAGCTTCCTCCAGCGCCATGATCACTACGCTGGCAGGGAAGTTAAAACGCCTTGACGGACAAGAAAATAATATTGCCGGATTTTATCGTACCGCAATGCAAAATTTCCCCCAGCACCGCGCCCTTGTCTATGACTATGCCGAGGTGCTAATGGAAAGTCGAAATTATAAAGATGCTCTCAAATTGCTCAATGAACAAATCATTATCCACGGCAACGACTCGCGCTTATATGAACTTCAGGCAAAGGCCTTTGCCGCCTTGGGCAGGATTCAGGAAGAACACCATGCGCTGGCCTATAACTTTATATTGCATGGCAATTTGCGCGGTGCCATTGATCAACTGGAACTGGCCAAACAAACCGGCACGGATTACTACGAGTTGTCAACGATAGAGACAGAGCTAAAACAGTTTAGAGAAATCGCTGCAGCTCAGCGCAAGCAGAATTAATCTTTTGTTCCTTTATCAGAATGCGCTTTTTTTGCATTTCCGATACTCACCATTGTACAAGCCAACGCTTTTCCTAAATCACAGCTTTTCTGCATTGCCGCTATTGCCCCAACGTTGTCCTGCATTTTTTTAAGTACAAATGCTTTGCTATAATATATTTCTGCGTTTTTGGGATCTTGCGCGATTGCCGAATTATATTCATTCATTGCCTCCTGAATACGCCCGGCGTTGGCATAAGCTTCAGCCAACGCCACTCTTACCGGAGGAAAAGCCGAACTGATTTGTAATGATTTTTTAAAATCCGCTATCGCCTGCGTCCAGTTGCCTTTGTCTTTCCCGGCATAATAGCCACGGCTGTAATAGGTGCGCTGCGCTCCCAAGCGATCTTCACCCTGCAATAGCTGCACAGCATCATTCCACAACCGATAGTTGTCAGCAAATACCCACAGCCTGTTCCAAGCCAATGGCACCAGCAGTATCGCTGCTACTGTACCCGCCACCATGATTTTTTTATCCGGGAGCGTGCTAAAAAATAATGGCAGCAACAGCATAAAACCGGGCAACCATAAATAAGCGCGATACAGCACAAAAATTTCCTGCACCCGGATCGCGGAAAACTCGGTAAAGAAAAGTGTCCAGGGGTAAAGTAAAGCCAGCCCCAACAATGCAACACGCCCTCCACGCAAAAGGCACAAGAAAGCCGCCACGCCATAGCCGATAAAAGCAAGCATGCCTATCCAGCTAGTCCAATCCCGCCAGGAAAGAATGAACGGCTCGCGCATGTCTATCGACATCCAGGCCGGATTCGGGATTAACATCAGTAGGCAATATTTGAAAAATAATCCAGCCTGAGTCAAGGCACTCAACAAATGTAGCTGGGTTACACCTTTCAGCGCCTCTTCCTGCCCGAGCAACGCCGCAGCATCTATTTCGTAGATTTGACCAAAAACGCCCTTGCTCATCAGCACCACGAGCAATGCGCTTACGCCAAAACCTGCCCAAGTGGCGAGCAATGCACGAAGTTGCAACTTGATTTGCTTGCGCAACACCCAAGTCAGCACCAACAGTATTGCCGGTGCCATCAGGCTATGCTCTTTGCTGAACACCGCTAGAAAATAGGCGGCGACGGCCAGCGCTGCATAACGCTTGTTTCCTTGCAACAGCCCGCGAAAATAAGTTAAATGCAGCACCAGTGTAAACAGGGTTGCCATTAAAACACTGCGCTGCATCAAGTAGCCGGTGCCATACACAGCCAAGGGATGACAGGCAAATACCAACGCGCCTAGCCATGCCCCCCAATTCGCCATCTTCTGTCTGGCGGGTTCGCAGACGAAAAGCGATATCCACAGGCGCAATACCAACAACAGTAGCAAAACATTCATGCCGTGCAGCAACATGTTCTGCACGCGGAAAATTAGCGGGTCTTCACCAAAAAAAGCCCAAGTCACGCCCAGCGTGGTGTAAGAGAACCAACGTAAACAAAAGCTGGCATCGGCAAAATTAGTGATTGGGTATTTAAAAAAAGTTGCGTCATCGAACACGAGCGGATTATTCAGAAAAGGCGCATAAACCAAGCCAACCAAGAGCAGCAAAAGCAATGCTTTGATTCGATCATGCCCAAAATACCAACGTATTGGAGTCTCAATCATCATTAATTGGGTGCCCTATTAGTAAAAAGCCCCTCCGAAGAGGGGCCTCTGCTAAACTAAAACTAACTGCAATATTAAATTACTTCCACTTGCCAACTGCGGTGACCACAACGGCTTCTGTACTTGTTGGGGTAACAGTCCAAGTTACTCCAGTAGAGCCAAAGCTCGGCAACCAAGTGAGCGTGGTCCCGTCAATTGTAGTTGCTTTAATATTTGCCAAAGTAGCGACAATCGCACCGGTTGCAGTAGTTACATGTATAGCGGAGACTTCGGTTGTCGTAGAAGGCGCAGCAGCCACCCCACCAATAGTAAATCCTAACGAGCCCCAAGCATCCGCACCTAGCAATGCAGCTGATCCGCCGTTTTCTTGGGCAAAATTAGCTACGGCCAATTTAACCGGGTCAACCGCACCTGCCACTTTGGACAGTTTAGCTTTGATGATGTAGTCTTGGTAAGCAGGGATCGCAACAGCAGCCAGAATACCGATAATCGCTACCACGATCATCAATTCGATCAGGGTAAAACCTTTTTGTACTTTTTTCATGTTAAGTGCTCCTATTTATTTGAAGGGTACACACACGGTGTGCCCTTTTATTGTAGCACCATTCATG